>Ga0180433_10004497_pt1 | contig 19545 bp, 32 predicted proteins | sample SS_ome_8_FD_132980 | JGI IMG/M metagenome (GOLD analysis project Ga0180433, IMG submission 132980) | Hypersaline lake sediment archaeal communities from the Salton Sea, California, USA - SS_1_D_1 metaG | ecosystem: Environmental > Aquatic > Non-marine Saline and Alkaline > Hypersaline >... | reverse complement strand
GTTATTTTCGGTATTTAATCCCCCCGTTTAATACGCCTTACGGCGGCTTTATCCCCCGTTAAATGAACAGTCCCCAGGTCTACTCTTTCTTTTATGGCTCTCCTTATTCGTTTACACTCAGCGCAGGGGCAGTAAACCCCATGTTCTATTCCGTTTTTTGGCACTTTTAAACAACCCCTTTAGCAAAAAGGCACTTTTGCCAAATGCCGTAGCTAAACACGAAAAAGCCCCGAACTTCTTTTATTCGTTTCTATACTACCCCCGTATATGCCCAAGGCCAGCCTAATAGACTTTATAGTGGATTATTATCCGGAAAAAGAAACACTCCAGGACTTGGCTCGTAAGATAATTAAAAGCCTTTTTGTAAACCGCAAGCGCGGTAAGAAAATGACGTTTTGTGTAGTAACGGGGGACAGCAGGGAGGGGAAAAGCTGGACGGTCTTAACTATTGCGGACATTATCTTAAACGAGGAGGGGCTGGACTTTGTGGACCACGTGAACGACACCGTTATTTATACGCCCTTGGAATATCAGCAAAAAATGAACGCCATTTTATACGAGAAGCGCCTTAAAAAGCTGTACGTGGCTATCATGGACGAAGCCCGAGAACTGGTTAAAGCGAAAAAATGGCAGTCTATTATTAACCAAGTTATAGCCGACGTAAACGCCATGGCTGGCCGTATTAAAATACTTGTGTTTTTTGTGGTTACTCAGGCGTTCAGCGATATAGACAAGACCAGCCGCCACACTATAACCTATTATGCGACTTGTTACCGTCCTTTAAAGCAACGGGTTAAATTTGAGATTTTTAAGGTTTACAAGGACGACAGGGACCTGGAGAACGTTAAGCTTAAGAAGCGGAGAATTTACGGTTTTGTGCGGGTGCATAAGCCGGGCAAGCCGGTTAAAACCATTTTTTACATGCCTAGCGCTTTCCGTTTTGCGGTGCCTAGAAAAGCAATTACGGACATTTACGAGCCGGAGAACTTGGAAAAGAAAGGTAAAATTATTAGGGAAAAATTGGACCGCATGCTTAAAGAACTGGAGAACGAATTTAAAGACAGTTATAGCAAGGTAAACAGTATGGTAGAATGGTATATAGACCACCCGGACCAGTTAAACTTATTTATTAAAAGAAGCCGGGGTAAAATTTCTATTAAGCCGGGCTTTAAGAAAATGCACGACTTGAGCAACGAGGAAGCCCGGGAATTTAAGGAAAGATTATTAGAAAAATTGACTAGTAGGGGGTTAGCTGATGTTTCTAAAAAACAAGAGCAAGAGGGGTAATTTTGGCGACGTGGGGCATTTTGAGGAAAGCATAAGCCAGTTTACTTTAAACCCGGATTATTACGCGCACTTGGCAATAGAGCAAGCTATTTATGCTATTCCTAACGCTATGAAAGAGAGCCGCAAGGACGGGTTTATAGCGCTCATTATTGCGGTGGACCAGCTGGAAAACATAGCGGTTGCTAAGGGGGCCTTGGACCCGGAGGACGAGGCTTACAGGGAGGACGTTAAAAAGTTTTCCCAAGAATTAAAGCCGGAAGCCTTGGGCGAGGAATTAAGACAGGCTAAAATAGCGAATTACAAGCTAAGGCTTTTAATGGGCTTAATGTTCAGCGGGTCGCTATCTAAAGGGGAATTGCCGGTTTAGGTGTAACGGTTGCACTTATAAAGGTATTTATAAAATATTAGCCCCAAGTATGGCATGCGGGGAAAGCAGAAACCTATTTATATGGGGGCGCAGTCTACGGCTAGAATTCCCACCCGCGGCGCTGTTAATGAGGACTGGGAGCTTTTACTGCAAGGGTATGCCACGGCTTATGACGGTTTAAGCGGGGGGCTTTTAACCCCGGACCCTAGGGTCATGGCGCAAGCCAGCGCCAACGAAATTAAAGCCCGTTTTTATGGGCTAAAAATTGCTTGTAAGCGAAATCAGTCCCGTTTATTGCCGACTATTAAAAAACTTGAAAGTATTGCCTTGGCGAATAATGCGGGCAGAATGGGGGACAGAACGGCTTTAAACGAATTAAAAAAAGTGGTTTATTCTAACGGTTTAAATCCGGGTGTTTTAATGGTTGCTGAACAGCACGTAAACGCCGCCGAGCAACGGGTAGCCATGGCTGCGCACGCGGTTAAAAACCGCGGTTATGCTCCCACGACTATGAGGACGAAGGGAAGGCCCGGTATGCCCATGGGCGCGCCTAGGAGGTCCAGCCCTAGAACGGGTAAGGTGTCGCCCATGGGTCTACTTAATGCCTTGTTTGGCACGCCGTTAGATAGAAAGACGAGGGGGCGGTTTTAATGATTGCGCCCTTGGTTGCGGCGGCTATAGCAATAGGCGCGGGTCTTGTGGGGGCTTATGTTTTCCCGCAAGCCTCTAAGGCTTACGCTTTAAAACAACAGCCGAGTAGCGCCCAGCGTTTCCAGCGGGCTAACCCGCAATTAACGGCGGAGGCTAGCGCGGCGGGTTACTCTTATAGTGCGGAGGTAGCGAGCCGGAGGGGTACGCCTATTCCTTTCCTTAGCACGCCAGAAGCCGCGTTTACAACTGAAAGCATTATAAGGGCTTTTCCGGGTAGCCAGTTTATAGGGGGACCCAGCGGGGAATACGCTTTTAAAAAAGGCGCTACGAATTATTTTTTAAAGCGAGGACTTAGCCAAGCACAAGCGGAAAAGAGAGCGGGCGAACTTGCCGCGGTTGAATATAAGGGCGCTGGTGCTGGCGAAGTCGCGGGGGTTTTAATTCCGTCAGGTAGCGCAGAAATAATGGGCGCTACGCTCACAAGCAAGTTTTTAACTAAGGCGGTCCCAGCAACGGCAAAATTAACAACAAAGCAAGCGGCTAGCGCTATAACTCGGGCCGCCGCTAAAGGCATTACGGCGGCTGGTGTTTATGAGGGGGCGGCTACTGAGGTAGCGCAAGCGACAGCTAGAAGGCGCCCAATTACTCCAGAAAGTTTAGCGACTGCGGGCGCTATTGGTGGCGTTTCTGCTGGGGGGATAGGTACGCCTATAGCCCGCTGGAGCATTACACGACCCACAACTAGCAAGGCAGGGCTAGTCATGGCCCGGCTAGTGGACCCGTACGAATACCCTGGCGATATTTTGGGAGAGCAATTTTTGAAAAGGACAGGTTTTCAAGGGGTGCGCTTGCTGGTAATGACACCAGCTTTAACCCCCGAAACGACAACCGGAAAAGGTAAAGGCAGGGGGAAAGGTAAAGGCAGGGGAAAGGCGGGCGTTCAAACTTTTGGAATTGTGCCGACGGACACCCAGGCGCCGACGCAAACCACGGCCACTACCCCAATCGCGGTAACCACACCAACGCCGACCACTACGCCGACGCCCACCCCAACCACAACCCCGACAAGTGTCCCTATCCCCGCGGGTGTGCCGACCACTACGCCGACACCGACGCCAACCGAAACACCAACACCAACACCAACCGAGGAGCCAATAACACAACCAACCCCGGTAGAAACGCCGACACCCACACCCACGCCAACAGTTACCCCAGCGGTTACCCCGATTCCAACGCCTACCCCCGTAGCTAAATTCCCGCCTCCGCTTATTCCAGGTTATCCACCAGGGGAAAGCGGTTTTCCCCTAAGAATAGGCACAAGGCAATACTATAGCGAGCTAAGGAGGGCTAGGCGCTTGCTTGGGCAACTGTAGGGGGTTACTATGAATAATAAGGGGCAAGTGGCATATTTTTTCGTTTTCGTTTTTGTAGCGATAGGATTACTTTTTCTTTTCGCCGTGGCTACGCCTTTTTTGCAAACTTTTAATATTGAGGCGTATAAAGTAGGAGAAACAATAATTAACGACGCGCAGGGCGACATAGACGAAATACAGAACACCGAGGTAAGGGAAAGTATTGACGGTCTTTTAACCGCGCAACAGGAAAGCATGGAAGGGCAAACCGACGTTTTAGGCGTATTCTTTCAGTACGGTTGGATAATTATTATTGTCGTGCTTGTGCTGTTAATCTTTATGGCGACAAGGCAAACGGTAGAAAGCGAGGTAAGATAATAGGTTAAAGGGGGTGGCTTTTGTGGCGAAGAAAAGAAAGACAACACGAAGGCGCAGAAAAAGAAGGTAAGGGGGGCTTTTATGCCGTGCAACTGGATTAAACCGCAGCGCAAGAAGCGGAAAAAGCGCAGAAAAAGGTATTAATATGTTTACTGGAGGGGCTAGGCTTGGAAAAAAAGACAGCGTTAAGGGTTTTAATAGTCTTGTTTCTAGTTTTGTCTAGCCTTTCCCATGCGAGCGCGGCGGTAACTTGTAAAACGGGTTTTGATAGGTGCCGTATTATTACGGTTACCAACAACAACGGAACACCTTTAGACAACTATAATTTTAGGATAAACATTCCCTACTATGTTGGAATGAACGACGACTTAAACGACATTCTAATAACGTCTTTAGACAAGAGCATAGATTTAAACCTTTGGAAAATAGACGTAAGCACGGGCAACGACGCAAACGTATGGTTCACTATTTCGCATATTGACGCCACCGACAGCAACCAATACCTTTTAAACTACGACAAGGCAGGGCAAACAGATGTAAGCAACCCCAGCGCCTTATACGGCATTTTTGATAGTAACACTTTTAGCGCTAATAGCAAGCTGGACGGCAACAACTTTTACCACACCATAACAATTAACAACGGAATAACGGTTACCTCGGACGCCGCCTATATCTCTGCTTATCGCATAATCCTACAAAACGGGGCAACCGTGAACGCCAACGGGCAGGGCGGAAGCGGAGGCGGCGGAGGCTCTAACGGAAGCGAAGGCGGAAAAGGCGGTAATGAAAACGGAAGCGCCGGAGGCGACGGTAGCGGAGACGGTGGCGGTTGCGGTGGCGGCGGTGGCGGCGGCGGAGGCTACGGTACCGACGGAGGAAATGGAGGCGAAGGCGGGGACGGCTTTTTATGCACCAGCCCCGGGGCCGGGGGGTCCGGCGGAACCTCAAGGGGTAGTAATTCAAGTAAAAGCATTTTAGAGGGCGGCGCCGGAGGCGGAGGCGGAGCTTCTAGGGACGCCGGTTCTTTTTATGCTGGGGGGGCTAACGGAGGGGACGGTGGTTCTTATGCTTGGCTCCAAATTTATGACATAGACATTAACGGCACCCTTCAATCCCAAGGGGGGGCAGGAGGCAACGGGGCTAACGCAAACGGCGCCGGTAATGGAGGGGCCGGAGGCGGCGGAGGGGGAGGCTCCGGCGGAGGCTTCCTTTTTATAGGTTTTAACGTGGACTTGGCGAACACCGCGGTTTTAACGGTTACCGGCGGCTCCGCTGGGACCGGGGGTACCGACTCGGGCGGGGACCCAACAAGGGACGGGGATAACGGCTCCAGCGGAGGCGGGGGACGCTTAAAGTATTTTGCTGAAAACAATTACGCTAATAATGCCACCGAGAACTTGGGGGGCGGCACAACTTACAACAACACAACCACCAAGTTTAGACCGTTTTGGGGGGCTAGCGGGAGCATAGACGAACAGGACCCGAATATTAACGCGGCAATAGGCTCCGAGGTCGGAACCCCGGACTTAAACGTGGTCCGGCCTAACGGGGGCGAGCATTTATTTAATTACTTACAGGACATAGACTTTAACGTAAGCGACGTGGACAGCGGCGAACTGCACGCCTTAATTGCTTGGTCCACGGCCCAGGGAGCCTTTACCAATACCATAGTAGCCGACCTAAACCTAAACAACCACGCCAGCCTTAGTTATCTGACTTGCACGGGCATTAATTGGTCCACGGCGCAGTCTTGTACTTACGACTGGAATTTAGCCAACCCTTACGTGGCGGACTATTCAGCGTACTATATTGATGTAAACGTTTGGGACACCGATACGGTTTTATGGGGGGAGGACAGCAGTAACGCCAGCTTTGACGTAAACAAGTACGACGTAAACGTTTTATATGAAGACTATAACGTTTACGACGGGAATTACTATGTTTCCGACCTCACTTACGACCTCAATTATAGGTGTAGCTTGCCCGCTACCTTGTGGGTATTGCTTGACGGCGAAACCAAGGACACCTATAACCTAACATGCGACAACACCGCAAGAACCATAAGCGACAGCTTAGATTTAAACAACGAGGGCTTTTTTAACGCCCGCTTTCAGTTAAACGCTTTTGACGCCAGCGACGACTTTAACGCCGGGGACCAAAACTTTTACGCGGACCTAAACGCCCCCGACCTAAACGAGTACGGCTTTATTTTTGACGAAGGATTTAACGTTACCTTGGACGGCTTAGCATATCTTTTATGCAAGGACACTATAAGCCCCTTGCTTCATTACGACCTGAACATAAACGACGCCAACGTTATAGACGACTGGAACGCCACCGACACAAACGTACAGGCGGCTTACCCCGTTCCCGGTGTGGGCACCATTCAAGTAAAGGTTAGATGCACGGACTTGGCGGGAAATACAAGTTATGCTAGTTATTCGTTTCCCATTATTGCCTTAACCTTTTACTTAATAGACGAGCCAACCGGCGGCGTTTTTGACTTAAACGACGCCAACGGGGCAAGGGTTTATATTCCCGAAACCAGCACGGAATACGACTTAAAAACCAACGGAAAAACAAACATTAGTTTCATCACTACCAGCCACCCGAGAATACGCTTTGAATTCGTTTACAATAATCCGCCTGGTAGCGACATAATAATAACCCGGGACTTTAACACCGTGGTTTTAACCGGCTCTGACTTAAACGAGTTAAGGGTATGCGCCGACGAATTAACCAGTTTTTACGAGCAACTGTTTATTAGTAGCGCGGTGCGTCGAGTGCTGGTAAGAAATATTTATAGCGACTGCTACGTTTTAGCGGACTATACGGACATAGTCTACGAGGACAGTTTAAGCAATAAGGCTTTTACTATAGACATGCTTTACAGCATTACAACCAGCGACGGCGAGGAAACCATTATTTTAGGGTCCTTGGACGGCGCCCGGGCCAGCGTTATTAACTTGGACGTCCTAGAATTTAAGCGCAGAACTTACCCCTTTGAATTAGAAACCGACGAGGTAAGCATGGAAAAAGTGGACGAGAACACCATTTTAATATACTATTATAATCCAGCGCAAGACAATAAGAGCGTAACCTTTAAGATTTACGACGGGGCAAACCTCATTTTTACGGAAACCGAAACAAGCACCCCCAACGAGGTAAGCGTTTACTTTGACTTTAGCACGCTAAGCATAGACGCAAACATGCTTAAAATTGAGGTAGTTAAAACCTTTGAGGACGACACCACCGAAACCATAACCCGGTACTTTACCTTACAGGGCGCCACCGGAATTTTAAACCCGGTAATGGCGGCAATTATCGCTTTAGCTATAACCATTTTTTCGCTTACCTTCGTAAGCTATCGTGCGGCCCTTGGCTGGTTCGGATTATTCGGCATATTGATAGCCTTAGGGGTTACAGCCCTAGCAATAAGCACGTGGTACCTAGTGTTTATACAAGCCATGCTAGTAATAATACTCATATTTATCGGGCTGGTCTATAAAGAGGAAGGGCTGGGGGTGTCTTAAAATGAGTAGCATGAGCGCACTTAAAGCAATTTTAACCATTCAACTATTCTATGCTTTCGCAATAACCTTAATTATTTATTCCGTTCCGGCTTCGGATGTTGGAAGCCTAGAAATGTACGAGGAGCCAGCCGAGGAGGTAAACATAACCAGCATAGAAAGCCAGGTAAGGGAAAGCACCCAGCAACAGGTAAACGTGCCTTTAGTGGATTTAAGCAGTTTAGTTTTTTTCTCGGGCAACGTAATAGTGGACTTAATGCTTAATTTTGTGCTGGCCGTGCCTCAGATGTTCGTTTTACTGGTGTCCTCGTTTACGCTGTTCTTGCCTATTGACGCCGTTATAACCCAGCGGGTAGCATGGTTTATAGGCGCTTTTGTGGGCGTAATGTATTTCTTGGGCATTATTGCCTTTTTAATGAACATAAGAACGAGGGGGGTTATCTAAATGTCCACTTATTTAGATGCCTTAAATTTTCTAGCGGAAAACTTGGGCATGGGTTTAACGGACATAATCATAATTTTAACCCTTTTAGGGTGCGCCATTTTTGCGGCTAAAGAGTTAAGGCTGGGGCTGATTATCGCTTTTGTTTTAATAGGCGGCGAGTACGTGGTATTTTATTTAACGGGTTTGCCTTCATTTAAAGCGCTTATTACTACGGTAATGCTTGTGGTGGCCCTTACTTTAAGTCTTTATATTCCGCACAGCAAAAAGTACGGGGGTATTGTATAATGTACGAAACAATCGGTTTAATCGCGCTGTTTGCTTTAATGGGAATATTCCTTTTAAAGCTGTATAACCTTAGCCAGTCAGCTGAAAAATTTAACGCTTTCGTGATATTCGCGGGCTTCATTTTAAGCCTTATTTTTTGGTACCTTTTCCTGGCGTCTTTTGCGTCCAGCTTGGCGCTGGAAACAACCATAGACACCGGCTCCAAAACGCTTTTAATCACGGACAACCTTTACGTGGCTTACTTACAATTCCAACAGGTAGCCAACATTTTATTTATTTTAAATACGGTGCTGTCTATCTTAGAGGTAATGCTTTTATACCGAAACCTCTTTATAACGCCGCGAGCCGCAAAATTCGCTAAAAGACAGGTGTAACGTTTCACTTGAAAGGATATTTATTAAACGCCCGCATAATTTAGTTAAATAAACTATAGGGGGGTAAAAAGACCATGTACGAAGAAGAAGGCTTTGTAGAGCAGAACGTCGGCGCGGTTATTACGCTAATAATCGGTGTCGGTGTGGCTTCGCTTGTGCTTATCTTCGTCGGTGCGCTGGGTGGGCAAACATATAACCTTGTGGAAAGCGACATAGCCAGCATTAGCGACGCCAACATTCAGGCCGACGTGGAAAGCGCGGTAAGGTCCGGCTTTGATGCGCTGGAAAAGACAGGTAGCTACCTGCCGCTTATCGTGCTAGCTATTGTTATCTTCTTGGTGCTTTCGCTGGTTGTGGGCCTTGGAAGGGGCACCACTTACTACGGCGGCGGCGCTCTCTAAGGGCAGTAGTGAGCAAGTCAGCAACTAGCGGGGCGACTTGGACGCCCCGCGTTTCTATTTTTTATTTAATTAGATTAGCCCCAAGGCTTTAGCCCGGACAGCCGCAAACGTTTTATTGTTGATTTTAACCCGGGCCGGGATATACTCTGCGTCCAGCGCCCGCTTAAAAAATTCCTTCATTTTATTGGGGTCCGTAATAATCCGGCGCAAAAATAAGGCGTTTTTCCCATTATGCTTGGCTATCTGGCAATAAATTTCTAAGTGGTCTAAGTCTATTGGTTGCGCGTCCGGGTCCTTTGCCGGTTTACTTTCGGCTGATTTAGGCTCCATAATCTCCCCCCAGCTGGCCGTATATTTCCCCGGCTTTTTCCACTAATTCGGACACCACGCCCTTAACGAATAGCTTGTTTATTTCCACTATGTAATCCCTTAGGGCTTTAAGTTTTGGCACGTCTTGACCCATTACGGCGTCATATTTTTTGGTTAAATCAGCGTCTTTAAAATCCTTGACTTTTTCTTTTAAAGCCACGGTTTTAATATGGGTTCGGTCCACCCAAAAACGAATATTGGTGATATGGGCGGCTAGCTGTTCGGCTTCTTGCCCTGGGATTTTTTCTATGTCGCCTTTTTCCAGCGCGTCCTTATACTGCCGTTCTAGCCTGAACATGAGGTTACCGTAATTGGCGTAGGCGTTTGTTAAGCTTTCCACGTCGTTAAAGTAGGTTACAATGTAACCCGCGGCGCTAGCTTGTGCTTGTGTTGCCATGCGAAGCCCCCGGCTTTAAATATGTTTCTTCCAAGTATTTTTTATAGCTTGTGAGCCTTACAACCGCCAAGCCGTCGTAAAAAACTATTATTATTAAGGCGCCCACGCTTAAAAACTCTATTTGACTGGTAACAACTAGAACAGCGACAATATTAAGCGCTATGTCCCGGAAATAACCGTTTAAAATCCTTATGCTATCTATTGCGGCTTCTTTTGGCGTTATTTCCTTACGGGGGGCGCTCCGAGGCGAGCGCCTCGACAGCAGGGCGCTTAAATCAACCAAGGTGGACCCCCTCTTTTTCCGCCAAGGAATTTAAGGCCCGGTCCACTATTACGTCGTTTGTGGCGTTAAGGTGTGGCTGGGATTTTTTAAGCGCGTTTTTCAGTCTTACTAGCTTGTTATGGGTCTTATCCTTTAAGTAGACCATGGACATAGCCTTAATTTATATACAAAATGCTTATATAACTTTGTGTTATATATTTAGGCATGCAAGCGCCCGCTTATTCGCCGTCGCCCCCGTCTTGGGAAAGCTATTTAAGCGGGGGGCTGTTTAACCGGGACGTAGACAAAACCTTTGTAGACAAGGTCCTAGACCGGCAGGGCGTAGAACGCTTGAAAGAAATAATGCGGAAAGATGTTTTAAATCGCGAGGACTTGCTAGAATTGCTTTACTTAATGGGGGCCGTGGAAGCGAAGCTTGTTAATTTTGGGGAATGGGACAGGTACCTTTTAGGGAAATATTACGCTTGGATTAGGGACTTTGTGGCTAGTGCGGAATTGCATTACGACTTACTGGATGCCATAAGTAAGGGCGAGGTAAAGGTAAGCGCTAAGGCTATGAAAATGCTTAATAAAATAAAGTACATGCTTAACCACGACATAAAGTTTTTAGTGGACGTTTATTTTTTCCTTGCGAGGTCAACGCTTTCCCTGGGGGCTACTGGCTTTGATACTTTAACTAAAAGCCGCTTTGAATACTTTTACCCCCAGCAACAATTAGAGCAAAAACAGGAGGGGAGGCGGATTTCTTTTAATCCTTTTCAACGTTAAGGAGGGCATGGCATGCGTTTAACATGGTTTAAATTCGGGGTTTTGAGCACCTTAATTTCTACGGTGGTGTCTTTTCTTTACATGCTTATAGGCTTACAGTTTTATTATACCACCGGCGAGGTCTTTTTAGGTGTTTCAATAATCTACATGCAAACACTTACAATAATGCTAGTTTACGGTTTAAGTCGCTGGGACTTAGGCTAAAGGGGGTTTTTTCATGGGAATATTAAACGTATTCAAAATAAAAAAATTAGCCGCGCTTTTATTCTGCGCCTTTTTACCAACCATTTTATTCTTATTCGGCATGCAGTCTTACGGGTTTATTTACGCCTTGGGTTTTTTTGCCGCGGGCGCGGCTCTAGCCGTTTTACTGGCTAATAAATTGCTGGCTAACCCGTTTACGGACATGCTGGAGGGAAAAGGCTTACTTGTGCTTACTTTGGACAGCACCGGTATTATTCCGTCGTTTATTGCCAGAATTGTACCCCCAAAAATAGAGGCTAAGTTTATGGGAAAAGAAATACATGATTTTTTTGACCGGAACATTATTCACTATTTTAAACCCCCGATACCGGCGCAGGTAATAGAAACAACCGAAACCGTGGAAACCGTTAAAGAGGATGGCTCCATAGAAAAAACCGAGGAGGACGTGGTAATAATTAAACTGCCTAAAAAAAACGAAGCAGATAGCATTATGTCGTTAAACCAATACCCGACCCTGATTTACAATAAAAATCTACAAACCTTTTTAACGAAGGAGCAACTGGCAACCCTTGAAAGCGAGGTTTTTATAGACCACACCGTTTTATACCTGCTTAAAAAGGTTGAAGAATTAACGAACAGCGTAAGGGACTTTACGCGGTACATAGTGGACCAGTCAAAACCAGGGCTATTAAATAAATTGCTGAGTAGCAGCTGGGTAATGTGGCTCATTATCGCGGTGGTAATAATAGTGGTGGGAATACTATTATTTCCCATGATTAGCGAAACATGGGCCACGGCAGCGGGTAGCGTAGCCCAGCAAAACCCGCACGCCATTAACCCAAGGTAGGTTTTAGAGTGTTTGACGACGAAAAACCCCAGTTTAAAATCCGGGTAGACGGCGACGAATACTTAATAGACTTAGAAACCAAGGTAAAGCGAGGTTTAATGCTTACGGCTTTCCGCAAGGCGCAGGGCCGGTTTAATGTTAAAACCCGGTTGCCCTTGGAAGCCGACAAGTGGAATGTGCCGCCAACTTATCTAAATTTTTTAAACAAAAAAACGCGGCCTATTCTCTTGGACGTGGAAAAGCAAGTTAAGCGCAAGCACCCCACTTTTAAAGTGCTTTCCAGCAACCTTAAAAGCTGTAAATTTGAAAAATTAAACGAGGACTGGTTTAAGGCTACCTTAATTTTTGCGGGGTTGTGCCGTGAATGAATACTTTATTTTTCAGTCTTTAGCCTTTTTGTCCTTGCTTTTAATGAGTTATACGGATTTAAGGCGGGGGGTTGTGGACCAGCGTAAAAATTCTTTTATGGTCGGAGCCGTTTTAACTATTTTGCTGGTTCGGGAAGGCGACATATTTTTTTATTTGGGTAGCCTAATAGCGACTATTATACTGGTTTTTGCGGTTAAAAAAAGAATAGGGGCGGGGGACATAAGCGCCCTTTTTTGGCTTGTCCCCGGCTTCGCGCTTTTTCGCCTCACGTATGCGGGGGGTTTTTTACTAGTATTCTTGGTGGCTTACCTCTTATTTAATATTTTGGTACACCCATGGCTTAAACAGTATTACGCGGAAGCCCAGCAGAAAGCCGGAAAATCCCCCGCTATGCCCATTATTTTAGCGGCTTTCGGGGTAACCACGTGGGCGATTAATTCGGGGCTTTTATGAGGTAGCACTAGGAAAGAAATAATAAAAATAAGGGGGGTAATAATAGCATGCGGAAGGGGTTAATAATAGGGGGGCTTTTTATGGCCCTCTTATTGCTTAGCGGTTGCTCGGGGTCCGGGAAATGGTATGTAGCCATAGACGACATTAACTTTAACGACATTAATTTTGAGGACCTAAACATAGACTTAAACCTTTACTGGAGCAAGGTAAACCCGCCCTTAGGCGAATTAATAACGGCAAACATGCCGGGCGGAACGCTTACCGCGACGTCCAGCGGTGGCACCATAGAAATTACGGGGACCGACGCCACCGACGCCCTTAATTTTGACGTGAACACCCCGGGCCTAAATCATAACGACTTAGGAGGCTTGCAGGGCGGGCAAGCCGGGCAATACTACCATTTAACGGCATCCCAGCATGGAAATTTACACCCAGCGCATAGCGACGACCAAAACCTTTTTTTAACCGTTAATGCAGATAGCGGGAGCCTTACCGCCGACAATAACGAGGACGACTTAAACATAGTGGGCGGCATAGACATTAATACGGTTATTGCTGGCGGGGTTTTAACCGTGAATTATACGGGGACCGGCGGGAGCGGCGACTTAAACGACACAAACGCACAAACCGCTTGCTTAGACGGCAACTTTTTAGACGGGAGCGGGGCATGCGTACCTAATACCTTTATTTCCGAATACATAGACACGAATCTTTATAATTTAGGGGTTTTAAGCGATGGAAATGTTTTTTGGGTGGACTTAAACACGGTGGGGGATATAAACGGGTTTAGGTTGTGCATTAACGGGGACTGTATTTTAAGCTGGGACGACGTAAACACTTACGAGGCAACCCTGGACGGCAACCTTTACAGTTTAGAGGTTTTAAGCGACGGAAACGTTTTTCAGATAGACCTTAACACTATAGGCGACGTAAACGCTTTCCGCTTGTGCATTAACGGGGACTGTATAGGGGCATGGGCGGACGTGAACACTTACCCCGTGGCTGTCTTAGACGGAAACCTATATGGTTACGGGTGGGCTGATGTTTTAACCGATTTTTGGCTTAAAGACATTTACCCGGAGAACGACCCAGCTTACAGCGGAGGCGGCTATTTAGGGGTAAGTGTGGGCAACGACGAAAACCGCTTTAGGAATGTTTACGCAAAACAGCACGCCACCGGGCTTTTAGCGCAAGCCGACTATTCTTTCCAGCCTTTTACGGTGGACCGAAGTAACTGGAATTACGCATGGAATAGCCCGGCAACTTACCAGAATTTTCGGGAATACAAAAGCACAGGTTACTCCGTGTATCAAACTGAGCCGGGTTTAATAAACAATATTCGGGACTTGAACGCGGCGCGGACCGGCTCCCTTACCTTTGTGAACGCTGAACGCTTTGAATGGACTCGAATTAACGAGGACCGGGAAGCCGACGTAAACCAAGAGGGGCATTACCTCGACTATTACGGGCATTCCAACGTAGACGAGGACCTGACCGCAGCGCAAACACGTTACGCCGTGCATGACACCGGCATAAGCTATAATACATATAACGGGGTTGTGCAAATTACGCCGGTGCCGCCCGGAGCGGGTTGTGATATTATTAGCGTAACCTTTGACGAAAATCTGCCCATTAGCTTTAGCTATTCGGTTACTTTAACTGGGTATAGCGCCTTAGCCGAGTTTGGGTTTCCTGAACCGCAACTTGGGACTATGCACACGGACGGAGTTATAACAGGGAAAACCGCTAGTGGATTTACCGGGGAGGGTCATTATACTATTTACGACGCCTTTGGGCGTATGATTTTTAACCCGACCACGGGCCAGCCGGGGGAATGGTGTAATATTACTACTTTAATGATGGACATGGTATTTGTTTCTAGTGTAATACGGCCCATTGATTACCAGTTAGAGGTGTACCAAGGCATTCACACCATTCGGCCAAGTCAAACGTATGTGCCCCTGTATACGCCGGTGGGGCGATAATTCTAGGGTTATGCCTATGGACAGCACCAGCTTAAAAGCGGTTATTGTTTTGCTTGTTTTGGGTGGGGTGTATTATTATGGGTATATTACCGGCAGTCAGGCGGCTTTAATTGATTGCGAGCGGCCCGTCGTGGACTGCCCTTTTTTTTTGGACTATAACGACGTGGTTAGGGTAGCCCTTGACGCTGATTTTAACGTAAAGAATGATAAAAATTCTTTGGTTATGCCGCGTATTTTACCGACTTAACAAAACCTTTATATGTAGGTAGGTAGCATATATATAAAATGAATATAAGGAGGTTGGGAAAGAATGAGGAAAGCTGTAATAACGAAGGATTTGGTTGTTAAGCGTTTGCGGGAGGGTTATTATTCTTTTTCTGCTTTGAACGTGAATAAGGTGTTTAGGGCTGATTTGAAAAAGATTAATTTTGACCTGTCGGGGGCTAACCTGTCGGAGGCTGACCTGTCGGGGGCTAACCTGTCGGGGGCTAACCTGTCGGGGGCTAACCTGTGGGAGGCTAACCTGTCGGAGGCTGACCTGTCGGGGGCTAACCTGTCGGGGGCTAACCTGTGGAAGGCTGACCTGTCGGAGGCTAACCTGTGGAAGGCTAACTTGCGGAATGCTGAATTTAATTGTGTGTTTTGTAAAACTAAAGTTTTCAAAGCACAGAGAAAATATATTATGGAGGAAACAGATTTGTTTGAAGTCGTAGATTAAGAAGGTCGGGAAAGCAAAAAAAAATGGGAGCGTGAAATGGAATGAGAAAAGGAGAAGTCATAACGAAGGAATTGGTTGTAGGACGCTTGCGGGAAGGGTTTTATTCTTTTTCGGGTTTCAGGGTGAATAGAAATTTTCGGGTTGATTTGGAAAAGATTGGTTTTGATTTGCGGGAAGCGGATTTGCAGAAAGCGGATTTGCAGAAAGCGGATTTGCAGAGAGCGAATTTGCAGAAAGCGAATTTGCGGGGAGCGAATTTGTGGAAAGCGGATTTGTGGAAAGCGGATTTGCGGGAAGCGGATTTGCAGAGAGCGAATTTGCGGGAAGCGAATTTGCGGGAAGCGGATTTGCGGAAAGCGAATTTGCTGAAAGCGAATTTGTGGAAAGCGAATTTGCGGGAAGCGAATTTGCAGAAAGCGGATTTGCGGAAAGCGAATTTGCTGAAAGCGAATTTGCGGGAAGCGAATTTGCAGAAAGCGAATTTGCGGAAAGCGAATTTGTGGAAAGCGAATTTGTGGGAAGCGGATTTGCGGGAAGCGGATTTGAATTGTGTTTTTTTTAAAACGCTGGTTTCAAAAGAACAACGAAAACACATTATGGAGGAAACAGATTTGTTTGTCGTGGATTAAAAATGGTCGGGAAAGCAAAAAAGGCATTTGGTGGATAGGCTTTGAACTATTCAGAAACCATACGCTTGATATTAAGCGGGTTTGGCTTTTTTTGCCCTGAAAACCAAAAAAAAGAGGAGTAAGTGATTTTGGAATGATAGATTGGAAGGGGTTGGTTTTGAGAATGAACTTGGAAAGGAGGGAAAAGGAAATGGGAAAGGATAAAGTCGTTTATAAATATCTGGAAGAAATAAACAAACGCCCAGGAAAAACGAAACTTAAATGCCAGAATTGCGGGTACTTGTGGCGGTATAAGGGCCGCGGGTTTTACGCGACTTGCCCGAAATGCTTGTATAAGGTGAACGTGAAAAAGGCGGTGGTGAAGTGAGTATGCCTTTTTCGGAGATTAGGCGGCAGGTCCGCGAGGAAAGCGCCCAGGATTATGCGCGTTTTTGTGAAACCGCGGCGCGTTTTTCGGGTAGAATTGAACGAGAACAGGAAAGACGGAGGGCTAAAAATGAATGACGAACTTGGAAAAGCTCTTTTAATAGAAATTCAGTTTTTAAGCGACATATTGGTAGGGGCAAATGAAACCGATTTCAAAAAAAAACCCCTTTTAAAAAAGGCGCTTAAAACCTTGAAAAAAAAGAGAAATGCTTTAAAAGGACTGCATTAAAATGTCGGTTGAAAACTCAGCGGAAACGTACCCCATAGAAAGGGTTATAGGCGTCCGGGTCCTAAAAATTAAAGGCGGCGAGGTCGCCGAAATAAAAGAAAAGGAGGACTAAAAAATGGAAGATTGGGAAAAAAGAGCAAAAGAGGAGGATATCTCAAGCGGTAGCGGGCTACCGGAAGGGGACACCTACCTTTATTTTACCGACATAGCGGACTATAAGCGCATTAACGACGAGTACGAGGGTGAAAAAACTATCCGTTTCTTGGTTGAATTTAAAGACCCGGAAACGCCAAGCCTTTACTTACCAAAAAGCGTTTTTGGCAAGATTACTGAGGCCCTAGACGAAAGAGAGAACGACCCTACCGTGGTGGGTATTCGGGTTACAAGGCAGGGAAAAGGCAAAACAACCCGTTATACGTCGGTTATTCAACGAAAAACCAAGGTAAATGGGAAAAAGAACGCGCTTAAAGGCGCTTCTTAAAATTTGTGTGGTGCGGTGTGCGGTGTGAAACTGGAAAGGAAAGATAAAAGACTATAGGAGTAGTATTATGTATACAAATATAGTATTTTTCTTTTATTCTTCTTTTCTCATTTCACACACCGCACAACACACAAAAAAAATTTATGTTTCACACACAAAAACGGAGGCGGTGAGCCATGGACAAAAAAGTTAAAGAGGTCCTTTTAATCATTAAAAACGTGCATGAAAGCGGGGCCTTTACCTTTCCTTTAAAGCAAGTAGAAACCATTTTAACCGAAAAATACGGTTTTGACTTGTCCCGCAACGTGCGCCCCAAAATTACTTATTTGCTTGATAGGGGGGTTTTAAAGCCGGTAAACGTTAAAGCGGGCATCTATCGCATTGACTTGGAGGTTTTGGGTGAGGTTTTGGGGGACCCTGGTCTTATTGCGGAGGGCCGGGAGCGAAGGGAGGCGGAGCGCGAGCGCGATAAAGCCGCGGTTTCCTAGGTCTTAGAGCAAGAAAAAAAAGAGGCGGTGAAAAAAGAATGAGGAAAAAAGAAGCTGTTTTTGAAACAACGTATTTTCGCATAGGCGTGTGGGAAAAGAAGCCGAAAACTTGTGTTTATATTGTTCAAACTGACAGAGATACTCTCGGATTCATTAAATGGTATGCTCAATGGAGGCAGTATGCTTTTTTTCCTGAAACGGACACTTGGTTTAGTAAAGGCTGTCTTGAAGCCATAAACGAGTTTTTGGATTTGGTTAATAAAAAGAGAGATTATGGGGCGAACAATCTAAAAGGGAGAGAGGTGAGAGGTTGAATGGTGGTTGTCCTTATTGCGATACGCCAATAATAAGATTTGAAGCATAACCATGATTATACGGAGGCTTTAATTATGGGTGTTCGTCTTACTATCCGGCAAGAACAGCGCGAGGCCGCGCGAGAACTGGCTAAAAAAGCGATAGCCGACGAAAAAAAAGGTTTTTCCTGGGAATTTTACGGGGGCGACGAGGAAAAAGCTTATTATGGTTTTTTAGGGGAAATAATTTACGCTGACTATTTCGGGTTACCCCGGCCCTCTCTTATTGTCGGGGACCTGGACCCGGGTTACGACTTTTTGCATAATGGGGTAAGGGTGGACGTTAAAAGCGTTCCCTGGGAAGGAAACTATGTTACGCCTCAATTAATCCTTTTTAAAAGCGATTTAGATAAGGCTTGCGACTGCTATTTCCTTCTTAAAATTACTCAGTACGAGGCTGAACTGGTGGGGGGAATTAAAAAAGACCATGTTAAGCTTATAGCCGAAAAAGTGGATTTTGGTTACGGTCCCCGGTGGGCGGTGCCTGGTGGCTATTTATGCCAAGAACTTGAGGTTTTTGCGAGGAATGAAACCGACGGGAGGTGGTAGAATTGGACGTTTTGAAAAGGGAGCGCTTGGCGAGGTTAGACGCTTTTAAACGCGCTCGGGTTAAGTGTTTGGCTTTGCTTAGCACTTTAGACGCGAAAATAGAACGCTTAGAGGGCCGTTTAAAATGATATTAAAATGATAGTTATTCCTATAACTATGCGGTTATAACTATAAAATCACTTAATAAACCGGGCTATCTTTCGGGCCTTCGCCTTGCTTAAATGCTGGTAAGGCTGAACGCTTTTAAGGTCCTTTGACCCCTTAGCGTGCTGAATGTCCCAAGCGTCCGCGCCCTGCTCCGCCATGCTGGAAAAGCGATTATGCCTAAAAAAATAGGGCGGCCGCCCGGACCACTTTTTAACCCAATAATACACGTTTCGGGCTTCGTGAGGGTATTCCCGGACCTCATAAGCCACCTTTTCCCGGGCCTTGACTTTGACCCGGACCCGCTGGGTTTTACCCGACTTAAAGGCGTAAAAAAGGTATTGCTCGTAAAAATGCTTTAAGGCGAACTGATAAACCTCTTTAATATGCGGGTTGCGGTGGGGTAGCATTAACAGGCTAAACCGACCCCCTTTAAGGGTAGGCACTCGTAAAACCACGTAGGACCCGTCCTTTTTTACGTCCGCCGCCTTTATCTTTAATAATTCGCTGGGGCGGCGGCCAGTATAATACAAAAGAATAAATAAGGCCCGGGCTTGGGCTTGGTGTTGGTGGCTTACTTGCCCTAGCATGCCCTCAAATTGAGGGCGCTCTATTAGGTCTATGTAGCCTTCTTTAACGAAACGGTTGTATTCAGCGTTGGTTATTTTCGGTATTTAATCCCCCCGTTTAATACGCCTTACGGCGGCTTTATCCCCCGTTAAATGAACAGTCCCCAGGTCTACTCTTTCTTTTATGGCTCTCCTTATTCGTTTACACTCAGCG
>Ga0180433_10004496_pt1 | contig 19546 bp, 24 predicted proteins | sample SS_ome_8_FD_132980 | JGI IMG/M metagenome (GOLD analysis project Ga0180433, IMG submission 132980) | Hypersaline lake sediment archaeal communities from the Salton Sea, California, USA - SS_1_D_1 metaG | ecosystem: Environmental > Aquatic > Non-marine Saline and Alkaline > Hypersaline >... | reverse complement strand
GATATCGAAAAGCGGATTTTAAACATCGAAATCTCCGATGAAGAGTGGGAAAAAAGAAAAGCAAACTGGCCCGGATTTGAACCGAAAGTGAAAACGGGCTATCTCGCCCGGTATTCAAAGCTGGTGACATCTGCCAATACCGGCGGCATTATGAAAATCTAGCGGTTTTTTCGCCCGGTGTTTGAAATTCAGCCCCCGCTGTAGTATCCTTGACATCAGTAGTCAAGGTTTATAGAGGGGGCTTTTTAATATGTCAACAGCTTATGAAGAATACATGCGCCAGCTCGTTCTTCCGATGCGTCAGGAATTGGTGCAGGCCGGCTTTAAAGAGTTATCGACCGCGGAAGAAGTTGAGACATTCATGGAAGGTGCAGAAGGCACGACTTTCGTCGTCGTCAATTCAGTCTGCGGATGTGCCGCAGGGCTGGCGAGACCGGCAGCCGTTCAGGCCGTCTCCGGAAGCGAAAACGGGCCTGATGAGACCGTTACAGTCTTTGCCGGACAGGACCGCGAAGCAACGGCGAAAATGAGGGAATACTTCGAAGGATATGAACCGTCTTCACCTTCAATGGCACTGCTGAAAGGCAAAGAAGTCGTTCATTTCATTCCTCGTGAACAGATTGAAGGCCGTGAAATGACGGAGATTATGAAAAACATCACGGACGCTTTTGAAAAACATTGCTAAAATGCCCTTTGAAGGGCATTTTTTACGGAGAAGAACATGATTGTCACAACAAGCTACAGACCGACTGAAAACACGGTTTTAACGGCGGAAAAAATCAGCCGGACGCTCGGCGCCCGCTTTTCCGAACGGAGAAAACGGCCGATTCGCCAAATCCGGGAGACAGAGCAGGAAGATGTTCTCGTGGTTGGAAAAGAGCGCTTCGAGCTGTATCATTCAGAAGGCGAAAAGTTCTTTTTCCACCCGAACTCTGCGATGTTCCGGGCGAAGCGCATGTTAAGAGGCGAACCGGATCCTTTTGTCGAAGCTGCACAAGTTGAACCGGGAGACAAGCTGCTCGATTGTACGCTCGGCCTTGGATCAGACGCCATCATTGCAAGCCTTGCCGCTGGCGAACAAGGCGAGGTGTGCGGAATTGAAAAAAGCCCGCTCCTCGCTTTTCTTGTCGAGGCGGGGCTTCAATCGTGGGAGACAGGCCTTGACGCTTTGGATCAGGCGATGAAAAGGATTCGGGTTCATTCCGGCGACAGCTTTGAATATCTGCTGGAGCTTGATGATGATTCAGCAGATATCGTCTACTTTGACCCGATGTTTGATGATGGAATCGAAGAATCAAACGGCATCGCCCCTTTAAGAAAGTGGGCGCATTCCGAGTTTACGCTTGACGGTGCTTTAAATGAAGCCCTTCGGGTCGCCAGAAAAAGAGTGGTCCTGAAAGACCACTGGAAAAGTCCGCGCTTCGAAAAATACGGATTTCGCGTAAAAAAACGCAAAACGGCCCTGTTTCATTACGGTGTTCTCGAAAAATGAAATCCCAAGGCATATACCTTGGGATTTTTTAATCTGCGATTTCCATGACGATAAAATAAGCGAGGGTAATCAATGAAGCGGTTATAAAAAGACCTTCAATCATGAACGATCACTCCCAATTTTGGAATTTTCATCTTTGATTGTAAACGTTTTATCGCCAAAAGAAAAGGCGTTTTGTTTATTTGCACCGTCACTTTATGAATGACTGAAAATTCAACCTATGATAGAATAAGAGAAAACGAGAAAGCGATCCAAAAGGGGACTAATCAGTCATGAAGATGTGGATGAGAAAAGCGCTTGTCACATTATTTACAATTGCAACGTTCGGCCTTGTATCTCCTCCTGCGGCATTAATGGCGGACAAGCCGCAGGAGCATCAGAGCATGAAAGAATCCGGGTATACAGCTGTTTATCAAAAGCAGGAAGAGCCCGAACTTGAAGAAGACGGCGAATCCAAATCTTCATTTGACAGCTACAAGGATGAACTGCTCAATGAAGCAGAAGATCTGTCATTCGTAAAATTCGGCAGCAGGATATCGCCGGTCATCGAAGACGAGTACAGGGAAGAAGTGCTTCCAAAGGTCGAGGAGATCATCGTCAGCCATCTCATGACAATGCAGGACAATGACGCTTACCAGGATCTTGTCATTTCCAAAACGCCGACGGCGGGGAAGTCGGAGAGAATCTTCCACGTTTACAACCGGAAAACGGGGGAGGATGTGCTGAGGTTCCATGTGCGCAGGGACAAGCCGCCGCATAAAGGGTACTGGTTTAACTTTCATTATCATACTGCCGAAGACGGCTTTCAAAAACATCACGATCTCGGAAGCATATACTGGGACCGCAATACACCGCCTAACTGGATGAGCCACTAAAGGAGATTGATGCAGATGAAGAAGTATACGATGAATGAAATGGTGCACTTAACGAAAAATATGCTGAATGAGCGCGGGGTTACGATTGAGGATATTGCACTGATCGTACAAAAGCTGCAGGAAAAATACCATCCTGATCTGTCGCTTGCTGTATGCGTTGAGAATGTCGAAAAGGTCTTAAACAAAAGGGAAATCGTTCATGCCGTGTTAACGGGGATAGCGCTTGACCAGCTTGCCGAGAAAAAGCTATTGCCTGAACCGCTTCAATATTTGGTCGAAACGGATGAACCCCTTTACGGGATCGACGAGATTATTCCGCTTTCCATCGTAAACGTCTACGGTTCGATCGGCTTGACGAACTTCGGCTATCTGGATAAAGAAAAGTTCGGCATCATTAAAGAACTGGACGACTGTCCGGACGATGAGGTTCACACGTTCCTTGATGATATCGTCGCTGCCTTGGCGGCAGCTGCTGCAAGCCGAATTGCCCATTCGCATCAGGATCTTGAGGATGAAGAGAGAACAGACGGACAGAGCGTTGCGAAAAGCCGTTGAAAGACCTCGCCCTCCCCGCCATCAGGCGGGGTTTTTTTATGCCGATATTTTATGTCTTTTCCCGAAAAATGTCTTGTTTTCGAAAGGTTAAACAAGATACACTACAAAAGGATGAAAAAAATGAAACATCATGCGGATATATCCCGTCATATGTTAGAGAACCGGAATTGAACAAAACGGGGAATGACACCAATGCATTCGGGCGGCCTGATCAGAATGAAAACCTCGAAGAAAGGTTTCCTCTCATCACAGCTTTAACCTCCATCTTCATGCATCATGTTCACAGATGATCACACAAAGAGATGAGCATCATCCGGCATTATTTCGCTACAAACATCATAAGGGGGCTTTAAATTAATGATTTCATTGATTACCGCCATGGACAGAAACCGCCTGATCGGCAAAGATAATGATCTGCCATGGCATCTGCCGCAGGATTTGAAGTATTTTAAAGAGGTGACGAAAGGACACGCCGTGATCATGGGGAGAAAGACGTTTGAATCCATCGGCAAACCTTTGCCTCACCGGGAGAACATCATCGTCACATCCAATAAAGAACTGGATATTCCGAATTGTCAGGTGATGCACTCGGCAGAAGAAGCGGTGCGGTTTGCGAAAAACAAAAACGAAGAATGTTTTGTCATCGGCGGTTCAACACTGTACGCGGAGATTCTGCCTTTTGCGGACAAGCTGTATGTGACAAAAATCGATGAAACCTTTGAAGGGGACCGGTATTTTCCTGAATTCAGCGAAGCTGAGTGGGAAATCGTTTCGAGGCGGAAAGGCCTGAAAGATGACAAAAATCCATATGACTACGAATTCCTCGTTTATCAAAGAAAAGGATAGAGGAGAGGATTTTCATGTTTCGCTATTGTTTTTTATGGATGTATTCGGCCTATATGTTCATCAAGCATATCAAGCTCCTGCAGGCGCTACAGACACTTGACCCGCGCCTTTCGTACGCCAATCAGATGGAAGCTGTCTTTGATAAGCCGAAAGCTTTTTTACGGGGGTGCATCGGCTTAACCGGTTCGACCGTTTCCATCCATCAGAATGGAAGATCCCCGGCTGGCCCCGTCCTTTACGTGCATCCAAAGCTCGGCCTGTCAGAGCTCGCCGTGCTGCTCGGACACCTTGATAAAACGGCTTCGTTTTTTGCTGATCCGCGCGCCTTTCGTTATCCGCTGCTCAGCGGCTGGCTCAATAAAATGGCCGCGGTCAAAAAAAGCGCCGACAAGGAAGCATCACTTGAAAAAGTGGAAGAGATCGTCAGGAAAGGCCAAAGCTTTATTCTGTCTGAAGATGACGGGCTCGATTACAAATCTTTATCCAAAAAGCTCGGCATTCCGATCGTTGCAGTCGAAACAGCCGGTACGGAAGACATGAAGAAAGGCAAGTTGTTCAAGAGGCTGAGACCTGCTGATATCGACTTGACGATCTACCCGGCATACGTCCTAACCGAAAACAAACAGCTTCGGGCATAAAAAAACCAGGCTTCCTTTATGGGAGCCTGGTTTTCGCCGTTTATGATATAAACGGCACCTTTGCCACGTAGAAAAGCACGCAGAAAAACATGGAGGCGCTGCCGCCGAGTACGAAGGTGTGCCAAATCGCATGATGATACGGGATCTTTCTCCATAAATAAAAGATCGTTCCGACAGAATACAATATTCCCCCTAAGAGCAGCAGGGCGAATCCTTCTCCGGTCAAGGCCGTATAAAGCGGCTTGATCGCAATAATCGCCATCCAGCCCATCACAAGATACACCAGCGTGCTGACCACGATAAATCGTTTCACAAAAAAGATTTTAAATACAACTCCGCTAATCGCAAGTCCCCAGACGACCGCAAGCATTGTATAGCCGAGCGTGCCTTTCAAAGGTCCGAGGAGCAGCGGTGTGTATGTACCCGCAATCAGTACGTAGATGGCTGAGTGATCGATGATCTCAAGAATATCTTTTGTTTTTTGGTGCTGAATGCTGTGCAGAAGGGTCGAACTTAAATACAGGAACAGCATGGAAGCGCCGAAAATCGAAAAGCTGACAACATCCACCGGACTTCCGTAGCGAATCGCAAATATCACCAAAAATACGATGGCGGGTATGGAGAGGAGAACGCCGAGCCCATGGGTAATTGCATTCGCAATTTCTTCTTTAATCGTGTACATACCAAGACACCCTTTCTATTCTTGAATAATGTGATGCTTTAAAGAGCTTAAAAAGCGGAGGCCTTCAAGCGTGATTTTTGTCCCGGCTCTTCCGCGGCCCTTTGTAATAAACTCTCTTTTTTCCAAATAATCCAATCTGCTGCGCACTTGCTGGGGGGTAAGCTCCGACTTGCCGTTTTTGCTCAGTTCAGACAGAACTCTGCGGCTGGCAGGCTCTCCTTTTTCATTTAATTGCTTGACTGCATCGAGCAAAAACGCAAACTCCTCTTTTTCCATTAAAGTCAGTGATGTTGAAGCCGTTTTTTTATCTTTTGGCTTCTTCTTTTCGATTTGTTCTCTTAACGCCGGCGGAGTGTCGTAAAGCTGAATCGTTTTCCCGTCTGAGACGGTTTTCATATAATCCGTCATGTTTTTGAGTTCTCTGACGTTCCCCTCAAACTCATGCTGCTCTAAAGCCTTCCAAACGACCGGTTCGACATATATGTCATGATCCCCGCTTTTTAAAAAATGATGCACGAGAAGGGGGATGTCGCTTCGCCGTTCAGCAAGGGGGGGAAGCGGAAGGTCGAGCACATTGAGCCTGTAGTACAAATCCTTGCGGAATTCGCTGCTTTCAATCCGTTCACCGAGCGGCACGCTTGAGGTGACAATCAGTCTTTTTGGCATCCCTTTTTCAATGGCTGCCAAAAGCTTGCCCTGGAGAGGCAAGGAAAGCCCCCACACTTCGTCGAGAAACAAGGTTCCGGATTCATTCATCTCTGAAAGAAAAAAGTCTTCAGCCGCTTCATCTTCATTCAGCGTGCTGCAGCTTACGTGTGTGAAGGGATCATGGTTGAAAGATGATCCGGAATGAATGGCTTTGGCGAACAGCTCTTTGCCTGTGCCTGTTTCTCCATGAATCAGAATCGGATGGGAAGAGGCTGCAAATTGTATCGCTCTGTTTTTCGTTTGCAAAAAGGAATCGCATTCCCCGATCAGCTCGGAGAACCCTATGGATGGGTACGTGTGTTTAATCATGGCGGATCTCCTTTTGGTTCTAATTGGTTCTATTATAACACCCAATTAGAACAAATAAAGAGTTTTTTGAAAAAAAGTATATTTGGCTGCACATTAAGAATCGAAAAGAACTCCGTATATATTGAGAAAGTGTATAATATTCTGTAAATAACAAAGAATTGCCCTTTAAATTTTGAATATTCATGATATAATGGCGTATTAAATAAAGCTTTATACAGAAAGGATCTTATACATGAAACCGTTGCTTAAAGAAAACTCTCTCATCCAAGTCAAAGACATTTTAAAAGCCCATCAAAATGTAAAAGATGTTGTCATTCATACCCCCCTCCAAAAAAATGAGAGGCTCTCCGAGAGGTACGATTGCAACGTATATTTAAAAAGAGAAGACCTGCAGGTTGTCCGCTCTTTTAAACTGAGAGGCGCCTATTATAAAATGAAGCAGCTTTCAAAAGAAACGACGAAAAACGGGGTCGTCTGCGCCAGTGCAGGAAACCATGCGCAGGGGGTCGCTTTTTCCTGTAAACATCTCGGTATTCACGGAAAGATTTTTATGCCGTCGACGACTCCGAGGCAAAAAATTTCTCAAGTCGAATTGTTCGGCAAGGAATACATCGAGATCATCCTGACAGGCGACACGTTCGATGATGCATATCAAAGCGCAGTCGCCTGCTGCGAGGAAGAAAAACGGGCATTTATCCACCCGTTTGACGATCCTGCCGTCATGGCCGGACAGGGAACGGTTGCGGTCGAAATCTTAAACGATATCGAAACAGAACCCCATTATTTATTTGCAAGTGTAGGCGGCGGCGGCCTGCTTTCAGGAGTGGGAACCTACATGAAAAACGTGTCCCCGGATACAAAGCTGATCGCGGTTGAGCCCAAAGGCGCGCCGGCTCTATTTGAATCAAACAAAAAAGGCGAAGTCGTGACCCTCGAGAAAATCGATAAATTTGTAGACGGAGCCGCCGTGCAAAAAATCGGCGAAGAGACATTTAAAACGCTTGAAACCGTTGTAGATGATATTTTGCTCGTTCCCGAAGGAAAGGTATGCACCGCGATTCTTGAGCTGTACAACCAATGCGCGATTGTCGCCGAGCCTGCGGGAGCGCTGCCGATCGCCGCTTTAGACCTTTACAGGGATGAAATCAAAGGAAAGAATGTCGTATGCATTGTGAGCGGAGGAAACAACGATATCGGCAGAATGCAGGAAATCAAAGACAGATCGATGATGTATGAAGGACTCCAGCATTATTTCATCGTGAACTTCCCGCAAAGGGCGGGAGCTTTGCGCGAATTTCTAGATGAAGTGCTCGGGCCGACCGATGATATCACCCGGTTTGAATATACGAAGAAAAATAATAAAAGCAGCGGCCCTGCGCTCGTCGGCATCGAATTGAAACAGCGCGAAGACTACGAGCCGCTGATTGCGAGAATGGACCGTAAAGGCTTCCGCTATGTCGAAGTGAATAAAGATGAAGGGCTCTTTCATTTGCTGATTTAAGAAATTTTTTTGAAAACACGTATAAATCAAAGACAACGGCTCCTGAGATTATGTATAATAAAGAAAATATCTCATAAATGAGGATTGATAGCTTGTTACTTAAAAGCCTGGAGTTCAAACGTTCGGATGGACAGAAGGTGAAGGTGACGGAAATACCCCTGCTGAAGGAGGACGACCCGCATTTTTTTATGGCCAGTCTGAGGCTCGAAATCTTTTTAAAGACACTCTATTGCTCAAAGCGGAAAAAAAACGTCTACTCCTTTAGGGACTACTTAAAGAGAGCATTGAAATGGCAGGATTACCTCGCCATTTATCAAGAGGAAGAATTGAAGCATAATGCATAAGAATTGATAGCATTCTTTGCCGGCCCATGAAGACAGCCAAATCCGCTTGGAAAAGGGCGGAAGACGGCATTCGGCCGGCAAAGAATTTTTCATGCCGAATTTGGCCTCACTAGGAAATTCACCATTTGAACCGACAGGATGTGAAGGGAATTGCCAAGCATTAAAATTGTAACGGACTCAACAGCTGACTTGAGCGAAGAACTGCTCAGAGAATATCATATTTCCGTTCTCCCGCTCTCGATATCAATCGACGGCATTGTTTACAGAGACAGGTTCGATATTCAGCCGGACGAATTTATTGAGAAAATGGAGAGCGCCGCAGAACTCCCGAAAAGTTCACAGCCGCCTTTAGGCGCTTTTATCGAACTGTACGAAGAGCTGACCGCTGACGGAAGCGAAGTGATCAGCATCCATCTCTCAAGCCAATTGAGCGGGACATACCAGACGGCTGTAAGCGCTTCAAACATGGTTGACGGGAATATTACGGTGATTGATTCCATGTATATTTCAAAAGGCCTCGGCTTTCAGGTCGTACGAGCCGCCTTGCTGGCCGAAAAGGGAATGACAGCCGAAGCGATTGTAAAAGACTTGGAGAACTTGCGCGACCGGACATCCCTCTATGTGACAATTGATCATTTTGATAACTTGATCAAAGGCGGCCGCATCGGGAAAGGAAAAGCGCTGATCGGCTCATTGCTCAAGGTTAAGCCGATCGCGAGGCTTGAGGACGGAATCTATACGCCTGAAAAAAATGTCAGGAGCACCAGTCAGCTTATCCGTTATTTAACGGGTCAATTTCTTTCCGCGGTGAAGGGAAGGACGGTGCAAGCGATCGGAATCGCCCATGCCGATGCACTCGACCTTGCTCATAGGCTGAAAGACTCTTTGCTTGAACATATCCCGGGAATCGATATTGATATTGCGTACACAACGCCGATTATCTCTGTTCATACCGGAAAAGGAGCGATCGGTTTTACTTTTTACACCGATTGAAAAAGGGGATGGAAGGATTGAAAAACGTTTTTGGCATTTTCCTTGCAGGGATTCTCACAGTGTTTCTTTCGTCCTGCGGAACTAGCAAGATTGAAAATTCTTTAAACTATGACGTACAATCTTTTTCTTTTCAAAATCAAGACGGGAAAACCGTGTCTCTTGAAAGTTTAAAAGGCCAGGTGTGGGTGGCCGACTTTATATTTACGAACTGTAAAACGATCTGTCCGCCGATGACTTCACATATGGCTGAACTGCAAAAACAAATGGAAGAGGAAAACCTGCAGGCCCGCATCGTCTCTTTCAGCGTTGACCCCGAAAATGACACGCCGGAAAAGTTGAAAAAATTTGCGGCCAACTATCCGCTCAATTTTCAAAACTGGGATTTTTTAACTGGATACTCGCAGGAGGAAATCGAAAAATTTGCGCTGAAAAGCTTTAAAGCAATCGTGAAAAAACCTGAAGATGAGGATCAGGTGATTCACCAATCGTCATTTTATCTAGTCGATCAAAACGGCAAAGTCGTCAAGGATTATGACGGTGCAAAAAATACGCCGTACGATGAAATCATCGCCGATATTAAGACGCTGGAAAACCGTTGATAAAAACGGGCGCCTGCCGCTGAAGCCTGCTTCCTGACCACCGGAAACAGGCTTTTTTTTACACCTGTCAAATCATTTTCAAAAGAATCAAAACATGGTACACTTTTTTTTAGGTATCTAGAAGGAAGGGGCATCATTTTTGAACATACGGTTTATAACAGTCATGATGGCCCTCGTCTGTCTGCTTTCAGCCTGTACGGAATGGAATGCGGGCGTTGAAAAAACATCGGTCTCCCCTAAGCGCGATATCGTGATTGCAGCAGTGGGCGATTCTCTGACAGAGGGGGTAGGCGATCAAGAGAAGAAAGGCTATGTCGGCATGGTGGCCGACGAGCTTGAAAACCGGAGCGATGTGAAGTCCGTAACGGTCAAAAATTATGCCGTTAAAGGCTCCCGGACTGATCAGCTGCTTGAAAGATTAAAAGAAAAAGAAGTACAAGAGGGCCTGAAAGATGCAGACTACATTTTGTTTACAATCGGGGGCAACGACCTGATGAAAGTCGTCCGCCAAAACTTCGCGCACTTAACGCTCACACCTTTCCGCGTTGAACAAAAACTGTTTGAAAAGCGGTTTTCGAATATTTTAGCGGAAATTAGAGAGCAAAACGCCAGCGCTGAATTGATTTATGTCAGCATGTATAATCCGTTTAAGTTTACGCTGTCTGAACTGAGGGAAATTGACCAAGTCGTAGACGAATGGAATGAAGGAGCAGAAAAAAGCCTGAAAAAGGTCTCCAACACGAAAATAGCGAATATCGCTGATATTTTTGAGGAATACAGCGATGAAAAGAAGATTGCAAAAGATGAGTTTCATCCTAATCAATACGGATATTCTTTAATAGCGAAACGCGTTTACGAACAAATTAAAAACGAAGACCCCCAAGCAGAATAAGGTGAAAAAATGAAGAAATGGAAGAACTTATTTTTAATTTTAGCAGCAGTCAACGTCATCATACTTGCCGGGATTTTCATTCTCGTATTCATGCCCGGCGGTCAAAAGGAACCGTCGCGGCCGACTCCGAGCGAATACCAATTGAACGTGACGAGCACGAAAGAATCATTGGCCGCATTCATCAACACATATTTGGAGAAGGAGTCTTCGCCGGATCTTGACTATCAAATCGAAATCGACGATGAATTCCACATCGTCGGTGCGATCCGCGCCTTTTCCTCGACAGTCGATGCGAGGGTGTCCTTTCGGCCGACAGTGGAAAAAAACGGAGATGTGGTTCTTGACGTGACGAGATTTTCGATCGGCAAGTTAAATGTTCCGATATCGATGGTGCTGAACTACATGGATCAATTTTATGATCTTCCTGATTTTGTACACGTTCGTTCGGATGCTAAAGAAATTCAAGTCCGTCTGTCAGAGATGCCGCTTAAAAACGGAATGTATGTGAAAGCAAAAGACATTGATTTAGAAAAAGATCAAATCGAATTTGTTTATTATCAGCCTGCACAAACAGATTCATAGATCGTGCGGCGGGATTTACAGGGGTGAACATATGGAACGTATCTACACATATTTCAGCTTGCTGTCTATGTTGTTTTCACTGTACTTCGGCGGCCTCGCCGCCTTCAGTTTCATCGATGAAAACATGGACAAGATGTATTTGAACATCGGGTATTGTGCGTTGTTTTTAAGCATTATGATCTTTACCCTAGATGCGAAAAAACATAAAAAAACTGACCATCACAATCAATAATTGCCGGCAAAATCCTAAAACATGAGACCGTTTTAGGATTTTGTTGTCCATGCTTCAGCAGACTGTAAAAGAGACATCAGGTCTCTTTTTTTTCGCTATGAAGGCGGAGCTTTGGCAGGAAACGGCGCCGCTTTTATTGTGAGAGAAGGGGAGCCGTTGACGAAACCGAGGCCATACAAAGTTGTGGATTCCCCGGCGTGAAGCGTGATTTTCGGAACCTTCAGCAGGACCGCTGTTGAACCGGCGGCCTTTACCTCCATGTCGATTTTCTGTGAACGCACCTGGATGTACCGCGTGACCGTTTGAAAGGGGACACCTGAAAACAGGACAGGTCCGTTTTGCACTGCAAAGTCAAGAGCCGGAGAGTCCGGTGATAAATGAACGAAACGGATGCTGCGGCTTTCCGGATCAGCCGCAGGCCGGTCATACATTCCGACGGGAATGAGCTTTGCAGCTGTGCCTGTAACGGCAACCGTGCAGTACCCGCCGTGGATCAGGTGATACTGTACCGACAGCAAGGGACCGTGCGCCCTGCCTCTTTGGAAAACATCGATTTGAATACGGCCGGCAGGAAACCGGACATAAGAAGATAAATCTGTATAGGAGATGTTTTGAAAAACGGATATGCCGTTTACGAATACGTCGAGATTGTCGGTGTGAGGAGCCGCGTGGAGCAGTCTGATCATCGCTGCTTTTCCGCCGTTTCGAAAATAAAAGGGCGCCTCTACAGGCGGAAGATGGTAGCAGTTCCTCCGAAAACCCTCCGCCATTTGACGGGCATCATGATCTGTAGAGAACATTTTGTCACGCCCCTTTGCATGCTTTCTGACATTATATGAGGCTGCGAAGCCATCGGTCACATCGCGATCAAGACGACAGATGAAAAGGAGTAAACAATGAAAACGGATTTTACATACGGAAATGTGTTTAAACAGCTGGTCTTTTTTTCCGGCCCGATCATTTTAGCCAATCTTTTGCAGATTTCATTTCAATTCGTCGATAGCTTGTGGGTCGGAAATCTGCTCGGAGCAAAAGCACTCGGTGCTGCGGCCGTCTCAGGGACGGTTTTCTTTACGGTGCTGTCGTTCGTATTGGGCGTCAACAATGCGGCGCTGACGATTCTTGCGCAGCAGAAAGGAAAAGGGGATAAGAAGGGACTTGCTTCATATGTCAACGCGTTTGTTGTTCTGATGACAGCGATGAGCGTATTGCTCGGGGTTATCGGCTATTTTTTCACAGAGCCTCTGCTTTCGCTTCTTCAAACGCCCGGCAATATGATGGATTTGGCTGCAAGCTATTTAAGCATTCATTTTATCGGGATTATATTCTTATTCGGCTATAATTTCATCAGTACAGTGTTAAGGGCGGTCGGCGACAGTCAAACACCTTTGCGTTTCGTCCTCTTGGCCGTCATCCTGAACCTGTTCATGGATCCGCTGTTTATCTCGGTATTCAACCTCGGAATTGCCGGAGCGGCCTATGCAACCGTCGTTTCCCAAGGGATTGCTTTCATTTACGGTGTGGTCTATACGGTGAGAAAGCGGCTTGTTCCATTTTCAAAGCCCGCGCTTCCGTCTCTGGAAGAGACGTCCGTCATTTTGAAGCTCGGAGTGCCTGCCGGCTTGCAAATGATGGTGATTTCAGGCGGCTCGATGGCGATTATGAGCGTTGTCAATTCATTTGGAGAACGTGTCGTGTCAGGGTTTGGCGCGGTACAGAGGCTTGACAGCCTGCTGATACTCCCGGCGATGGCCATCGGCACGGCTGTCAACAGTATGGCTGGCCAAACCGTCGGCAGCGGCGATATGGAGCGTACGAAAAAAATCGCTTACTACGGCATCATTTATGTTCTGCTGTTTATGGCTGCCGTCAGCACCGCGATATTTCTGACAGGCTATCATGCGGTCAGGCTGTTTATTTCGGAAGCCGATTCAGCTGCATTCGGGGAAGAATATTTAAAAACGATTGCTTTTTTCTATCCGTTTATCGGGATTAACTTTGTGTTAAACGGTGTTGTAAGGGCAGCGGGCGCGATGTTTCAAATTTTGGTGCTGAACGTGATTTCTTTTTGGGTTTTGCGCTATCCGTTTACATACTTATTTTCAAAGTGGCTTGGCGAAAACGGCATAGCACTTGGCATTGGAATGAGCTTTATGCTGAGCAGCCTGACCGCGTTTTTATATTACCGCTACGGGAAGTGGAAGGACCTCGTTTTATTTGAAAAATGAAAGAACAAGCTCCTGCGGCAAGCCCCGGAAGCGATTCCCGCCGGGCATCTGAAGCAAAGAAACAAAAATGCTGTTAACGTCTTAATAATTGACGATATATACAATATAAAATGAGTTTGGTGTTGGGGGCTTGTCATGTTTTTAATCGATTTATTTTTGAATTTGTGCATTTTAATTACTTCACTCTTTATCTACACTCAGCTAAAGTGGAATATTTTTTCCCGAAAAGCTACAAACAAACAACTTAATTGGATTGACGGCGTCATGGGAGGATTGCTCGGGAATGTGCTCATGTTCTTTTCGATCCAGGCAACCGATGAAACGATCGTTGATTTGCGTTATGTGCCCGTTATGATTTTGTTTCTATTTACGGGCGTCTTTCCGGCCTTTATTTGTTCTCTGCTGATTATAGGAGGAAGATTTGTTTACGGGGGGAATATATCTTCGATTGCAGCGCTTACAGGAATGATCGTTATATTCATAGGATATTATCTCATCCTCAGGGTCATGGATAAAGACGCTGACACTTATCGAAAGACATTTGCTTTGGTTATTTTTGCTAATGTGGCGATTTCAATTGTGATCTTGATGCTCCTCCATGATTTCCATTTAGTGAAAATTTTAATGATATGGTTCTGGATTTTATCTACTATCGGCGGATTTACGTCAGTATATGTCGTCTCATATTTAAAAAAATCTCATTTTCTGTTGAAAAAGTATGAAGAGGAATCGTCGCTTGATTATTTAACGGGATTGAATAATGTCCGCCATTTTGATGCGATATGGAATGCTCATATTTCAAACGCAAGGGAGAAGAACGAGAAACTGTCTTTGCTTATGATCGATATCGATTATTTCAAAACGATTAATGATACATACGGACATTCAAATGGAGACGTGATTTTAAAAGAACTGGGAACGATTTTAAAAAAGTCAACACGTGCGGAAGGTATCGTATCAAGAAACGGCGGAGAAGAGTTTTCGGTCATATTGCCGAACAGTTCTCATTCGCAGGCTGCAGAGATTGCTGAAAGGATACGCAAGGAAGTGGAGACACACACTTTTTCAATTTCTCATTCTAAAAAGATTCATATTACCGTTTCGATTGGGGTTGCGGCATTTCCAGAGGTCATTCGCAGTACGGACGAGTTGATTGAAAAAGCCGACCAATGTTTGTACAGGGCTAAGCACCTTGGGAGAAACCGGGTGTGCGCCTCCGTTTGAATTCACGTTAAGCTGCACGAAAAAGGATAGATGAAACGATGTCCATCTATCCTGTCTTTATTATGTTCGTTTATCGAATTCCGCAAGTTTGATAAAAGTCTTTTCGTCTTCAATTAATCCGCACGCGCCGCACTGCACTTTTATGGCGGGACCGCTGTAGGGCAGGTGAAATGGAGAAAGCTCGTCATCTGAATACGTTTCCATGATCTCCCCTGTTGCCGGATCAATCTTAACGGATGTCGGAGACTGTTCGATTAAGTTGAACCGTGTTCGGTTTGTTTTGCAGTTTGGACAAAGATAAGGAGCTGTCATATGTCAATACACCTCTTTTTTTAATTAAGGTGCACAGATTCGGGCCAATTTATGTAAAACCCGATTAGCGCTGTTCCCGTTTTTTGTCCAATTTGCTGAACAGTTCAATCAGCGTTTTCAGCTCTTCATCACTAAAGCTGCTGAACCGCTTGAAATAATATTCCGTTTTCTTTTCTTCAAAATATCTGATAATTTCTTTTCCCGCGTCTGTCAGATGGATTTTGATGATCCGTCTGTCTTCTTTTGACCGGACTCTCGTGATCCATCCTTTTTCAACCAATGCATCGGTTACAGCTGTGATATGGCTCGCAGAAACGCCTAAAATCGTTGCAAACTCCGTGACTTTCTTCGGACCTTGCTCGCTCAGCAGGCGGAGAATCATGAATTCATTGCGGGACATCTCTTTTTCGAGCAGCTCATTTATCTCATCACGTATCTGTTTAAATACTGTGCGAAGCAGTGCTTCCATATCATACATCATTTGTTCTCTAACTTTCAAAATTTCGCCCCTCCATATAAGTAGCAAATTTCAGCTTTTTTTAAAAAGGAATGACCGAATCAGCATGAATATTATTTTTCATGAACATGATATCACTATGATACCATAATTTTCGTTTTTCAAGTGTATGTTTCAGAAGATTTTTAGTTCATTTGACCATCAATTGAACAACGGTCCATGACAATGATAGATGAATACTGCTGTTTCTTAGAATTTGGTGATGGCAATGACATATTATTGTCATTTTTTCTTTTTAGGCAGCGGCTGATTTTGCGATGAGCGGGAGAGGGCTTAAAAATGAGCATGCTGTGATATAATGGTTCCCAACAAATGTTGAAAAGAAGGAGGCAGAAAAGATGGCTGAAAAACGAGAACTCGCCACATTTGCCGGAGGCTGCTTTTGGTGTATGGTCAAGCCTTTTGACGAACAGCCGGGCATTATAAAAGTCGAATCCGGCTATACCGGCGGCCATACGGAAAATCCGACCTATGAAGAGGTTTGCAGCAATACAACGGGACATAGGGAAGCGGTGCAAATCACGTTTGATCCCGATGTCTTTCCATACGAAAAACTGCTGGAACTCTACTGGCAGCAAATCGATCCTACTGACAGCGGAGGACAATTCGCAGACCGCGGCGAGTCTTACCGGACAGCGATTTTTTACCATAATAACAAGCAGCGGAAACTCGCTGAGGAATCGAAGAAAAAGCTTGAAGAAAGTGGCATCTTTAAAGATCCAATCGCGACCGACATTCTGGAAGCCGCGCCATTTTATCCGGCTGAAGAATATCATCAGGATTATCATAAAAAGCATCCTGAACGCTACACACAGTATCGGATCGGAAGCGGAAGAGAAGGATTTATACAACAGCATTGGGGGCGTAAGCATGGCGAACAATAAAGAAGAACGGCTGAAGCAGCTGACCCGGATGCAGTATGAAGTGACGCAGAAAAACGGGACGGAGCCTCCATTCCAAAATGAATACTGGGATCTGCACGAAGACGGAATCTATGTCGATATCGTGTCGGGAAAACCGCTGTTTTCATCGCTTGACAAATTTGACGCACACTGCGGCTGGCCAAGCTTCACAAAACCGGTCGATACCGGGGAGATCGAAGAAAAACTTGACACTTCACACGGCATGGTTCGGACTGAGGTAAGAAGCAAGTCTGCCGATTCCCATCTTGGACACGTGTTCCCGGACGGCCCCGGATCGGACGGCCTGCGTTATTGCATCAATTCAGCAGCCCTCCGTTTCGTGCCGAAGGATGACCTTGAGAAAGAAGGGTACGGCGAATATGCCAAGCTGTTTGAAGGGGAAAAATAGATCTTAAAGGCACTCGTTGTGTACCTTAGTATGATAAATAACCAATGGTTTGCCCTCTTTGCTCTCACAAAGCAGAGAGGGCTTTTTCATCTCCGAATTTGGAATTGAATACTCCGAGCTAGAAAGTCGAGTAGTTTCTATTGCTAAAGTAAAGCGGCATAAGACTGCCGTGAGGATACCCAGCATATAGAAAAATCTGTTAACATCCCACGAAATACAAACGAAGAAAGCTGAGAAAAACGGCATGTTCAGATGACTTTTTTCAAAAGGGCCATCTTTTTTAGAGGATTTTCTGCTCTGAAAGCGAAAAACAATATAATAGAACATCTTAGAAAAGAGGCAGCCGTTGTGACATCCATTTCAAACACAGAAGACCGTTATTTAATGCTGACATGCAGCAAAAAAGTTGAGTCGCATTATCATATATACACAGATGACCAGATCCCGCAAATGTTTTCATCTCATTTTCTGCAGCTGCAGGACGAATTTCCGCTGAGAGAGCTGTACTCCCTGCTCGTTCGGGTACCCGATATTTTAAACCGAAATTATATTCATGTGAAAAGCTCTTTTAACCGCGATCTCCCTTTCACAATGAAAAAGTCGCTCTTTGATCTTGGATACATTCTTGATGAAGAATTGTTTTATTCGATCCGGCTTGCAGATTGGAAAGGAGTTTCCCCTGTGCGGGCAGAATGGGGGACGAAGAAATCTCTCATTGACGGCTGCCGCATCATGCAGGCTTATGATTCGTTGTCGATCAATGAAGCGTTTGCGAAGGAAAAGCTGCTGCGCAAGTATCGTTTTTACGAGGAAGGCATCATTCAGCTGTGTGTCTGCTACTCGGAAGAAGGAGAAGCGATTGGATGTGCCGAGCTTTATCTCGATCAGGACGAAAACGTTGCTAAAATCGAGGAAGTCGCCATTTTGGAGCCTTATCAGCGGAAAGGCTATGGATCGGGCCTTATCAAGCAGATGCTCGTCGCTGCCAAACAATCGGGCATGGAATCGTGCTATCTTGTGACTTCGGGAAGCGATCAGGTGAAAACGTTTTATGAAAAGCTGGGTTTTCAGCAGAAGGGAAAGCTTACGACGATATTTAAATATTTGTTCGAATAAAGTAGGCAGGTGCACATACCAATTGGGACTTGGCCTGCATAGGCTGGGGTGTAGACTTTATACGAAAGGATGATAAGCCTGTGCATTACTCCCATTATTGCTGTCCTACTGGAGGATACGGCTACGGGTTTCACGGCAGAAACACATTTGTGCTCATCGTTGTCCTCTTTATTTTGCTCATCATTGTCGGTGCGGCTTTCATTTGCTAGCTAAAAGCCCAACGCCCGGTCGCTTGACATGCTCACAAAGCCTTCCATCCGGAAGGTTTTTTGTTTTCGTTGTAAAAATTTACATATATATGTAATATAATTATGAGGTGAAAATATCGGACAAACGGGGGAGAAACTTTGAAATATGCTTGGGTCATTAAAGGGGACTTTTTCAGACTGTGGTCTGGAACGTTTTTATCGCTCTTTAGTTCGGTTCTTTTCTATTATTCATTGGTATGGTGGTCTTTAGCTGAAACCGGAAGCGCCCTTTCGGGAAGCGTCGTGATCGGCATCGGGCTGACTGTCTCGATTTTGATATCGCCGTTTACAGGCTGGCTGTCCGACAGGTTTCACAGGGGGAAATTGATTGCGGCTTCAGATATGATCATTTCAACTGTATTTTTAATAATCGGATTTTTGGCGCTGTCAGGCATGAGTTCAGTTATGTTACTGGCGGTTGCAAGGGTGATTGTATCGGCATGTTTGACCGCAATCGAACCTGCTGCAAGATCGCTCTTGCCGGATACACTGAGGAAAGAACAAATTGAAAAAGGAATCGCATTTCAAGAAGTGATCACACAGCTTATCCAAGTGATCGTTCCGCTTGTCACAGGGGTTCTGTTTTCCTTTCTGCATTTCGGCTGGTTATGGGTGCTGTGCGGAAGCCTCTCCTTCCTGTCCATCTTTTTGGAGTGGAGAATCAAAGATAAAAGGGGCAGCCAAAAGCGTATTCCTTTTACAAACAAACAATTGTTCAGCGGTTTTACAAGCTTGCTTCAAAATAAGCCGCTCAAGTATTTGTTGTATGGGACGAGCATACAGCAGCTTGTATTCAGCGGTTTTCCAATATATATCGTCATTTGGACCTCGCTATTATTAAAAGATCAGGCTTGGCTGGGCGGCGCTTTTCAATCATTTTGGGCGTGCGGGACGCTGTCTGCGGCGCTTTTCTTGTCTTTTATCGCAAAACCGGAGCACGCAAAAGCTGCTGTGCCCGCTTTAATGCTGATTTTCGGCCTGCTTTTGTCGCCTCTAGGCTGGATTAATCATGTCGTGCTCGGCGCCGCGATTTTGATCGTCATCGGAATGATCAGCGGCGTAGTCAACATCTATATTGAAGGTTACTTGCAAAGGGTAACGGAAGGTGAAAACAGAGGCAGATCGCTGGGCGCTTTTTTTGCGGTCAACAGTGCTTTTATGCCGCTCGGCTATGCGGCCGCGGGAATGTTGTCGGATGCTGTCAGTCCCGAATATTTATTCCTCATCGTCGCACTGCCCGCGCCGTTTGCTGCGTTTTCGATGATGAGATCATTTTATTTATGGGAAAAACAGACGAAGGAAACCGTTGCTTTGCAGGACAAAACGTCAATGTGAATAAGCG
>Ga0180433_10004495_pt1 | contig 19548 bp, 15 predicted proteins | sample SS_ome_8_FD_132980 | JGI IMG/M metagenome (GOLD analysis project Ga0180433, IMG submission 132980) | Hypersaline lake sediment archaeal communities from the Salton Sea, California, USA - SS_1_D_1 metaG | ecosystem: Environmental > Aquatic > Non-marine Saline and Alkaline > Hypersaline >... | reverse complement strand
TTTTGGTGTTTTTTCTTTATTTCGCCCATAAATTAATTACGACAGGCTTATTAGACGAAAAAAGTCAAAAAGCAAGGCGAACTAATAATCTTAGCGTATACCTTAGTCTATTGATTGCTTTTGGAATAGGAGTACTATCTAGATATATTGTTGGTTATTTAGGTTATTTTCTTATTAGTATTAGAGTACTTGATACACTTTACTTTTCTTTGGGAATTATGGTAACAACTTTTATTCTATTTTACAAAATTTTTCTTAAACGATTTGACAAGGATAATTTAATTCTAAATTTAAAGACGTTAAGAAAGATCTACTTATTGAGGGCATTATTTGTACTAATTGTCTCATGGGTCACCTTCTTGATATTCCTTTCGATTGATCTTTTAAACATTCCGCTTTATGACTTTCTTCCCGAAGATCCTCAGAATCCTAATTATGATCCTTTTTATCTTGGATTTGAATGGGCTTTAATTACTATTCTTTTCGATGTATTAATAACACGAATAATTAATATGGCACTTCCTTTGAAGAAGAAGCCTCCTAAAATTGCTACTAGAAAAGCGACTATAATGAGTTCTGTCATCGCTTTTGGAATTTGGTCTATACAACTTATCATTGTCGAAATATATCTCTCGAGATTATTGGGAATTACCTTATATGATCAAGATATACGTGTGTTATTTGCTGTTGTTTCAATTGTATACTTTGTATGTTATTTTGTTTTATTATATATACTATTTTTACCTAAACAAAAAAAACAAAAAAAGGGTTTGATTCAAAATTATATTAAAAAGGAAATCTCTATAGCAGGTAAAGTTAAAGAACAGGAAGTGGTTTTAGATGTACATAACCTCACGACAAGATTTTATACAGAAGAGGGAACTGTTTATGCGGTGGACGGAGTGTCATTTAAGGTTTATAAAGGAGAGGTATTAGGATTTGTTGGTGAAACAGGGTGCGGTAAATCAGTCACCGCCTTATCAATTCTTCAATTGATCCAACCTCCTGGCAAAATCATAAATGGAAATGTCAATTTCTTGAAGGAGGATCTACTCACAAAATCAAGTAAGGAAATACTGTCCTATAGGGGAAATAAAATAACCATGATTTTCCAAGATCCAGTTAACTCTCTTAATCCAGTATTTACTGTTGGTAAGCAAATATCCGAAGTTCTTTTATTGCACAAAGAAGAGGAACTTATGTTTGAAGCTTCCAAAGAAGAAAGTAAAGGATTATATGATGTTGTTAGAGAAAGAACTTTGCATATAATAAGAGATATGAATATCCCCTCTCCAGAGAATATTATCGATAGATATCCTCATGAATTAAGTGGTGGAATGAGACAAAGAATTCAAATCGCAATGGCTATTGCATGTAGCCCGATTTTATTGGTCGCAGACGAACCTACAACTGCGTTAGATGTTACAGTACAAAATCAAATTTTAAAGCTTATGAAAGATTTACAGAGAGATTATAATACTTCAATAATATTCATAACTCATGATTTATCTGTTATCTCTAAAATGTGTGACAGGGTTGCAGTAATGTATTGTGGCTCAATTGTAGAATATGGGGCAATTAAGACTATTTTTAAGAAAACCTATCATCCTTATACTAAAGGTTTATTGTCTGCAGTCCCAATTGAAGGAAAGAAGGATGATTTGAGAGCTATACCTGGTATGATTCCTAATCCTATTTATCCCCCAAGTGGTTGTAAATTTCACCCTCGTTGTGCATATTGTTTCGAGCCTTGTGAGTCAATAGTACCAAAAAGCATTGAAATTGAACCAAATTATTATGTTTCGTGTCATTTATATGACCCTGAATTCAATAAAAAAGTAGAAACTCTAAATCCAAAATGAAAGTGATTATAAAATGGATGATTCAGTAAAGGATAAAATTAATTGGATAGTTTTTGCGATGTCGATAGTTGATTTAATAATTATGATTATTGGAATTTCTTTAGGAATTAATCTTTTAGGAATTCTGTCAATAATGTTAGTGGTATTTTCTCTCATATCTCATGGTATGATATCTGTTCTATTAGTGATGCATATCGTAAGTAAAGGTAAAAAGTTGATGAGTATAAAGAAAACAATTGCTATTTTATCCTTTGTGAGTCTATCACTTCTGATGTTAAGCGGCATATTAGGTGTATTTTTTATTTCGGTAAATGAAATATTATCGGTCATTAGCCAGCTTCTCTTTTTCTCTCCAATTATAACAATTATTGCAGGATTATTTGTGAAGGAATATGAAATTAAAAAACGAAAAGCAGAAAAAAGATTGATGTTTCTAATATTTGATCTTCCCATTTTAATATTTATATTATTAAATTTAACCATTTTCGTTTTTGGTACTTCGATTGATTCCCTTTTTGCTTCATTTGCTTTTTTACTTATTAGTGCTGTTTTTTCTTTAATTCTTGCGTTTTTATTTATCTTTTTGCCACCTTTTATAATATCCTTTTTTGTTATTAATTGGGACGATCGATCACAATTAATTGATCATAAACTGAGTCTTTATGCTGCCTCCGCATTACTGAGTATTATAGCTGGTTCATTATTGCCTATATTTTTTAGTTGGGTTTTTGCAGTAGTATTTAGTCTAATTGTAAAAAATATCCGTTTGAGAAAACTTCCACAAAGAGATGTAGGAGAGCAATTAAACAAATTAGAAGCAGGAATGGATCTTCTAGAGGTTAATGATCTTAAGGTTTATTATCCATTAAGAGGTGGATTTTTAAGAAAACAGATTGGATCGGTCAAAGCTGTTGATGGCGTTACATTTAAGATTAAAACAGGAGAGACTTTAGGATTAGTTGGAGAAAGTGGATGTGGAAAATCAACCCTCGCTAAAGCAATATTAGGACTTTTAGAAATTGAAAGTGGGGAAATGAAATTTCAGGGTGTTAAAATGGATATGGATAAATATCCTAGGTATTTAAGAGAAAAAATACAGATAGTTTATCAAGATCCCGATTCTTCATTAAATCCTCGCATGAAAGCCATTAAAATCGTGACAGAACCTTTAAAGAACCTTTATGGAATAAAGGGCAGGAAGAATCTCAGAAAACATGCTTTAAGATTATTAAACAGCGTATCTTTAAAACGAGAACATCTAGATCGATATTCTGACGAGTTTTCTGGAGGTCAAAAACAGAGATTAGTGATAGCAAGAGCATTAGCTACAAATCCTAGTTTAATTATATTGGACGAACCTACTTCCGCTTTGGATGTGTCTGTTCAAGCACAAATTCTGAACTTATTAAAGGATTTGCAAAAAAAGTACAATTATGGCTTCCTTTTTATAACTCATGACTTATCTGTTGTACAATATATCGCAGATTATATCGCAGTAATGTATCTTGGAAGAATTGTTGAGTTTGGAAGAGCAGAACAGATTTTTTCCAAACCTACTCACCCTTACACTAAAGCATTATTATACTCTGATATTAAAATAGATCCAGATGACCAAGAGATAAAATTTGTTATTGATGGTGAAGTACCGAGTCCGATTAATCCACCTACGGGATGTCATTTCAATCCAAGGTGCAGCTCTGATTCAAGGACTAAAGAATGTGAATTTGAAAATCCATTCATGATGGAGGTTGAGGATAATCATTATATATGGTGTGTAAATCCTCCTACATCAATGCAAATAGGAAGTAATGAATTGGAAGATAGTAAAACTGAAAAAAAATAGTGATTTAGTTTTCTTTTAAGAATAATTGTGTTTGCTTTATGAATCCGAAACAATATAATATTTTTAAATCTGATGCCGCTCCTTTCTTTTTTTATATAGATGTTCTACCACTTGATTTAACACAGTATGATATCCCTCATCATGTTGAGATTTTAAAGTCACTTCAACCTAATCCGATTATGCCTTTACCACTTAGAGTAGATCGTGTTTATAATGGAGAATCATCTGTTCTTATTAGACCACGGGAACGTGTTTCATTTCCTATTAGAGATAAAACTATATATATTAATCCAGACCCTTTCATTAGTCGAGGAATAGAAAAGTTAATTTACTTAACAGAAGTAAGGGCATCAAGAGAATTTGCTTATTCTTTAACGGAAAATAACGCCACAAAGTGGTGGAATTCAACTAAGTGTCTTTATGGAAGACTTAAGACTTTAGAAGAAGATTTTTCTGCTTTCTTAAAGGCATATATTTATACTATTGTTAAAACAAAATTCGAATCGGGGGATTTATTAAGTGCTGCACATCAATATTGTGAATTAATTAGAGATATATGCAATAAACGAATTAATGAAAAACAAATCCTAGTGGAAAAAAAAGATAAAGAGTTTCTTGCAGATCTATATGAAATGAAGATTGGTAAGGTTTTTGAAAAAAGGTTTAAACGAGTCGATAGGAAGCTTTTATATCCATCCTTTATTGATATTGAAATATTTAATTTCAAAGATTCTAACTTTTCTAGAACTAAAGATGAGGATTTGAAATCAAAATCAAAAATTATGAAATACATCCCTTTACTGTTTTATGATGATTTATTAGAATGCATGCTTCAAAATCTTGAAATCTTAAAGGAGTTTGAGGGTGATATTATAGACCCATCATTTTTATTTGAGAATAACGTTATCAAGATATTCGATAATGAAATTTCCGAGCCAGAGAAATATACTTGGTTTAAAAGTTTTGATCAAGTAGACATTAGCAAGATTATGAATTCTTTTGACCCAACTTTCCCCTATGATCTTAGGTAAGATCAATTAAAATATGATTAGTTTATAATAAACAAAAGTTTTATTTTGAATTAATGTTTAAATAGAATATATAAACAAGATACTAATTTTAAAGGAAAGAACGAGAATTATGACAATTTTATTAAATCCAAAAGACCATAAACGGTATTATCCGGATGAAAGATCAAAGGAAATTATGCTCAAGACTATAGAATTCTTCGAAAAAAAAGGAAAAGCAAAATTAAAGGAAGATGATCATAACAGAGTATGGTATTCTGACTTTCTGGAATTCCAGAAACAGAATGAACTTTTTGCTAATTTATTAACCCCATCTCAATATGGAGAGAATGAAAATTTTCGATGGGATACATGGAGGATCTGCGAATTTAATGAAATATTGGCATTTTATGGGTTAGCGTATTGGTATACGTGGCAGGTAACAATTTTAGGATTAGGACCTATCTGGATGAGTAAAAATGAAAAGGCAAAGGAAAAAGCTGCTAAGTTATTGAAGGATGGGGCAATTTTCGCATTTGGCTTATCAGAAAAGGCTCATGGAGCTGATATTTATGGAACTGAAATGGCCTTAACTCCCCAAGAAGATGGCACATATAGAGCCAATGGAGAGAAATATTACATTGGTAACGGTAATGAAGCAGAAATGGTTTCAAATTTCGGTAAATTTGCTGATGAGCAAGGAAATATTCCTCCTTATGACATGAAAAATAAAGATCAGTATGTGTTTTTTGTAGCAAATTATAAAAATAAAAACTATGATCTAATAAAGAATGTCTGTGATAGTCAAAACTATGTAGCAAATTTTGCACTTCACGATTATCCTATAACCGAAGAAGATATCCTTTCTAAGGGAGAGGATGCGTGGAATGCATCACTAAATACCGTAAATGTGGGTAAATATAACTTAGGATGGGCTTCAATAGGAATATGTACCCATGCATTTTATGAAGCCATACATCATGCTGCTAATCGCAGGCTCTATAACATGTATGTGACTGATTTTCAACATGTTAAACAGAATTTTGTGGATGCTTATACTCGTTTGGTCGCAATGAAATTATTTGGCTTAAGAACAGCCGATTATATGAGAGTAGCATCTGATGATGACCGCCGGTATTTACTCTATGCGCCAGTGATGAAGATGAAAACCACTACTCAAGGAGAGGAAGTTATCAATCTGTTATGGGACGTAATTGCCGCAAAAGGATTTGAAAAAGATATGTATTTTGAAAGTGCTGCAAGGGATATACGAGCATTACCGAAGCTCGAAGGCACAGTTCACGTAAATATTGCTTTAATTTTGAAATTTATGTTAAATTTCTTCATGAATCATAAGAAATATGAGGAAGTTCCACGACAAGATCAAATTAAAGACGATACATATCTTTTCAATCAAGGACCAACTCGAGGGTTAGGGAAGATTCGCCTTCATGATTGGAAACCTGCTTTTGAGCAATATGATCTACCAAATGTTAAAATTTTTCTTGAACAAATTAAGATGTTTAATCTTATGGGAGTTAAAGCTATGCCAAGCGCTAAACAACAGAAGGATATGGATTTCATGCTCTCAGGAATAGGAGAGATCTTTTCCCTTATTGTTTACGCTCATTTGATTATAGAAAATGCGAAATTTTATGAAATAAATAACGATACTGTAGATCAAATATTTGATTTTCTGGTGCGAGACTTTTCTAAATACGCTTTAAGCCTATATCACAAATCTAGTACTACTCCAGAACAGATGGAGTGGTGCTTAAAGATGATTAAGAAGCCTAACGTCGATCCCGAGAGATTTAATAGAGTATGGAAGGTAGTACATGCTTTAAAAGACGAATATGAAATGAATAAATAAATTAAGATACTTTTTTCTTTTTTTTATTATAAATTTAATTTTTGAGAACTTCTTGCAGGGCTTTTAAGAAGCGTTCAACATTTTCTTTTCTCGCAGTATGACCCATAAGCCCAATACGCCAGATTTTTCCCGCTAATGGACCAAGTCCTGCCCCAATCTCAATTTTATGATCCATTCTTAAGCGTTTACGGACTATAACATCATCAGCGCTTTCTGGAATAGATACCGCATTTAACATGGGCAATCGATATGGTTCTGAAACAAATAGATTTAATCCAATAGCATTTAATCCCTTCTTTAACTCTTGATGACATTGCAAATGTCTATTGAAAACATTTTGTGGCGTCTCTTCAAAAAATAATAGAAGAGCTTGATAAAGAGCATATAACATATTTATGGGAGCGGTATGATGATAGGCTCTTTTTCTCTCTCCTTGCCAATATTGAGCGATTAAACTCATGTCTAAATACCAATTAGGTACCTTGTTCTTCCGGTTAATAATTGATTCGGATGCTCTCTCTGAAAAACTAATCGGGGCTAATCCTGGAGGACATGATAAGCATTTTTGTGATCCACTATATAGTGCATCAATATGCCAGTCATCCATTTTTACTTCTATCCCTCCTAAACTAGTAACAGCATCTACTAAGAAGAATGAATCAAGATCTTTAACATGTTTTGCAATCTTTTCAATTGGATTTCTAACTCCTGTTGAGGTCTCCGCATGAACTGCTGCGATTATCTTATATTTATTATGCTGTATTTTTTCCTCTACTAAGTCAGGTAATATGGGAGTACCCCATTCAAACTTAAGAGTCTCAACGTCCGCTCCAAGACGAGTCGCTACTTCTTCCATTCTTTTTCCAAAAACTCCATTAATTAAAATTAAAGCCTTATCTTTAGGTTCAATTAAATTTACAAAACACGCTTCCATTCCCGCGGAACCTGTACCTGAAATTGGTAAAGTCAATTTATTTTTGGTATTTAAGAGTTCTTTAAGGAGCTTTTGTATCTCATCCATAATTTCAATGAAATAGGGATCTAAATGGCCTAAAGTATAATGGCTGAGGGCTTCATATACTTTTGGATGAATAGATGATGGTCCTGGACCCATTAAAAGGATTTCTTCCACTTGATTTAATAAATTATCCAATTTTTCGAATCAAATCACATAATAATGAATTAAAATTACTAAGTAAAATATTCTATTGCTTATATATAGTTTCATATTATCCAATCGCTTAGAAATTCCACTCAATAATTATTAATAAGCTTTATTTACAAGAAAAATTTTTTTAATGCAATCATCATCTTGGATTTCAAAAGATAATAATGAAGTATATCAAAGAATTAGAAAGAAAAGTACCGGTTTTAACGGAAACCGAGGTTTTAGTTGTTGGTGGAGGACCGGCAGGTATATCGGCGGCCTTAGCAGCCGCTAGAGAGGGAATAGATACTATCTTATTAGAGCGGTATGGTTATTTTGGTGGAATAATAACTCAAGCAATGATAGGTACAATTGCTTGGTACCGATATGCGAATACAGTTGATGCTGGAGGTATCGCTTTAGAGTTTGAGCAAAAAGCAAAAGAAATGGATGCTACAATTGATATTCTTGGAAAAATCAAGAATAAAGATATGAAGGCACAATTAGAAAAAGAAGGATTACTAGTGAATGGGAAACCAACCTATGAGGTTTTAGATACAGAACTGTTCAAATTTGTGGTGGATCAGATGGTTAAAGAGGCACAAATTACTCCATTACTGCATTGTTATGTTACAGATGTAATTAAGGAGGGTGATACGATTACGGGGGTTATTACAGAAAGTAAATCTGGGAGACAAGCTATACTTGCTAAAAGAGTTATTGATGCTACGGGAGATGCAGATGTGGCATTTCATGCAGGTGTCCCTTTTCGAAAGAGTCCGAAAGATGATTTGATGGAAGTAACCGTTAACTTTGGATGTAGTGGTATAAACATCGGAAAATTTTTAATGTATATATATCTAAATCCCGGTAAGATTGGAGATTGGGGAGAGACTGCTAATGAAGAGGCATTCAGTACATATCTTACTGAACCTTTTAATAAAGCAAGAGAAGCAGGAGAGATTCCCGAGGATGTGACCATCGAAAGTTATTGGACTAATTATACTGATGCAGGAGAGATAACTTCCTTTAATGGAATTCATATGAAAAACATTGATCCCACTGATGTGTGGGATTTGACTAAAGCAGAAATGGAAGGGAGAAAACGGGTTATTTGGGCGGTAAATGCTTTAAAGAAATATACTCCTGGTTTTAAAAAAGCCAGTTTAAGAAGCATTGGGGCTTCTTTAGGCACCAGAGAATCAAGAAAGATTCTTGGCGAATATATGATTACTGAAAGTGACGTGCGAAATCAAGCCCGATTTGAAGATTCTATTGGCATTTGCCCTGAATTTATTGATGGCTATGGCATTGCAATTATGCCTATTACGGGAAGATATTTTCAAGTACCTTATAGAATTATGGTTCCACAGAAAGTGGAAAATCTACTTGTTGCGGGACGTTGCGTTGCAGGAGATAAGATTTCTCATGCAGCTACTCGTCAAATGTGTTGTTGTATTGTCACTGGACAAGCCGCAGGAATTGCTGCAGCTTTATCAATTAAACAAAAAAAAAAGTGTAGAGCTATAGATGTTGCTAAATTACAGAAAGCATTACAAGAACAAGGAGTAAGAATAGAATAATACAGCTTGTAACAATATAAATAATAATATAAAAATAAAAAATTATTCCTTTACATTATTCCGTATAAATTCGACGATTTCCGAAGTCATCGACCCAGGACCGTAAACATTAGCAACTCCCATTTCCCGAAGCTTATCGAAATCTTTTGCGGGAATAACACCACCAACCAAAATCATGAAATTTTCTAAAACCCCCTTTTCTTTGAGAAGATCTATAAGTTGTTGAGTATAGGAGAAATGAGCGCCGCTGTGAATACTTAATCCAATAACATCCACATCCTCTTGGATCGCTGCTTCTGCAATTTGTTGAACATTTTGAAATCCGCCGAAGATTAATTCCATTCCATCGTCTCGAATAGCTCTTGAAACGACGATACCTCCTCTCCAATGGCCATCAATTCCTGGTTTAGACATTAATACTCTAATTTTTCTTTCTGACATTTGATTTACCTCCGTTAGATTGCCAATGGGGGATCCCAAGTACCCCAAATTTCTCGATAGATATCACAAACTTCCTGAACTGTGGCACCTTCTTTAGTAGCTTCCATTACAACCGGCATGACATTTTCTTCTTTTTCGCACACTTTTCGAAGTTTATCTAAAATTCTTTCGAGTTTTGCGTTATCACGTCGTTCCTTTAACTTATTGATACGATTTACTTCAATATTTATTGCTTCTTGATTGGTTCGAAATACGTCAGTGACCGTGTCATAAGAAACAGGATATTTATTTACCCCTAGCATTATCTCTTCCCCTTTTTCAATGCGCATTCTTCGCTTATGAAATGCATCTCGCATTTCTTTATATAACCAACCCGAAGATAAAGCTTTATCAATTGTACCTACCGATTCAATTTTATCTAAATATTTCCATACCCTTTCTTCGATTTCATCAGTAAGCCACTCAACATAATAGGATCCAGCGAGTGGATCGATGGTATTAGCAATCCGTGTTTCATCTGAGATAATTTGTTGAGTGCGTAAAGCAACTAGAGCTGCTTGCTCGCTGGGTAAACAAATCGCTTCATCATAGCTATTGGTATGGAGCGACTGACAACCTCCCAAGGTAGCTTCTAATCCTTGAATCGCAGTTCTTACAACATTAACTAATGGTATTTGTGCTGTAAGAGAACTGCCAGCTGTCTGTACATGAAAACGGAATTGATGTGAGCGTGGATCTTGAGCATCATAGCGATCCTTCATTAGTTTTGCCCATATTCTCCGCGCTGCTCGATATTTTGCGACCTCCTCAAAAAAGTCTTTATGAGCGGCAAGATGAAAGGCTAAACGATTAACAAAATCATCAATCTTCCAACCTCTAGCAATTAAGTTATCAATGTGTGAGCAAGCGCTTCCAAAGACAAATCCAAGTTCCTGAACGGCATCAATACCTCCTTCACGATAATTATAACCAGTGAAATTGATTGGATGCCATTTTGGGACGTTTTTTTGGGGAACCGTCCATTCAATAAAATCGCAAGCTATTCTTAGTAAATGATTTGGAGGACAATTTTTATACGGAATATATCCTACGGTCATTGTGAGGATATCGTTCTGCGTTGTGCCCATTAACGATGATATGTCATATCCACGCATTTTTGCCATGTTAAAATACATGGCACATACGGGAGCGGTCGTAAATGGTTCCACTACTAGAGCAACGCTCACTTTATCAATTGGGATATCTTCAGTTAGTGCAAATAAACTATCAATGCAATACAAAGGTACACCAGATGTTCCAACCTCCGGAGCACCGTCAGGATTGGTGGGGTCAATTCCATTAAATGTAAGCGCATCAACAGCAGCGCTAAATCCTGTCTCTCCATTCTCATATAAATATTTCCACCGTTTATTCGTCTCTTCAGGAGTTCCATGACCTGAAAAAAGTCGCATTGTCCACAATCGACCACGATACATTGTAGGGTATACTCCCCGAGTGTAAGGATATTCTCCTGGAAACCCGACACGTCCCAGGTAATCATCCTTTACATCTAATGGAGTATATACTCGTTTAATGGGTATCTCAGAATCTGTGACAAATTTAACATCTCGCTCTTTTGTATTCTTATATTTTTCTTCCCATTTCTCTTTCTCTTGATTAATTTTATACAAATAATTTTTATCAAACACTTGATAATCACATATTTGATTTTATTATAACTAATTTGGTGTAAAGCATAATAATTTATTAAATTATTTTATCATAGAACCTATCAATATATTAGTTATATTTTGCTTGAAAAGGTGCTATTGTGATTAAGAATAATTTTAAAATGAAATATTATCATAAATAAAAATATGAATGAAAAAGTAAGTCAATATATAGAAGCCCAACAATCTCCCCAAAAAGAGATTTGTCAAAGCCTCAGAGAGATAATATTAAAAACATTTCCTTCGATAAAGGAAGAGATGAAATGGGGGGTTCCTAACTATGGTAATTTATATTATTACGTTGCTTTAAAAGACCACGTAAATTTAGGTTTTTCAATTAAGAATTTACAGAATGAGGAGATTAAACTCCTTGAAGGAACTGGTAAAACAATGCGGCACATTAAAATTAAAAAATTAGAAGATATTAAAGAGGATCAAATCGTTAATTTACTAAAAATGGTAATGGATAAAGAATAAAGAAAAAGAAGATTATGTTTATTTCTTCAAAAAATTAAACATGTATTAGATAAAATCTCTGTTGATAACTTCTCCGTATTTTAATGCGCTTTTTTTTCTAATCCAAAAAAGTTTTCTAAATTTCAATTTTTCAATCACATTTCCACCGGAATTTTCTACTCTTGATTCCATGTAATCACGGGCTTTACCACCCGAAAATCTAGCTGTTGTGAATACTATTACCTTTTTATTGCTTAAATCTCCCATTCTTCTAATGATTTCATCAAATGTTTTTGGGGGAAGGCTTCCATACGTGGGCATTCCAATTATTACTAATTCAAAAGGTTCGACATTCAGTGAATTAAGATCTTTTTCAATCTCAGAGTAATCTCCATTCTGGAATCTGTCAAACTGCTTTATTTTTTCAATTCGTTTTCCCTTTAATTCTACTGAAAAGTAATTAACCTCGTGATCGATTAAGGCGCTACCAATCGCTTCAGCGATCTTTTTAGTCCTCCCTCCCATAGTATAATATATTATCAAAATTTTCATAGTAATAATCTCTTTAAAAGTTTATTTCTTTTATAAAAGCTGCTTTATTATATTAAAAATATGTATTAATTTTTTTTAAAAAAATTAATAGATAAAAATAGCAAGGATTAATAATTTTGTTATTCTTTTAAGAAATTTAAGACGGCGCTCATAAAATCGGGTAAATCATCCGGCATTCTTGAAGTGATTAGATTTCTATCAATTATAACTGATTTATCTTTAAATTCTGCGCCTGCATTAATCATATCATCTTTTATAGCAAAATAGCTCGTAGCTTTTCGCCCACTTATAATCTTTGATGATATCAAAACCCATCCCGCATGACATACTGCTCCTACTAATTTATTTTGTTCATTGATTTTATAAACAAAGTTGAGTATTGATTGATTTCTTCTTAAATAATCAGGGTTTTTAGTCCCTCCAGGAATTATTACCCCATCATAGTCCTCGGCACTTACTTCGTCTATTTTAAAAGATGGTTTAATCACATACCCATACTTTCCTTCAATTGGCCGTTTTCCAAGGCTAATTAATTCGCTTTCATGCTTCGCTTCTTTTAATCGATAAAAAGGATAAATTAATTCTGCCTCTTCAAATCCATCTGTTGCTAAAATTGCTATTTTTGCCATTCAATTATCACCTTACTTTAAAACTAGAAAATTGACTATATTTTAATTTGGATTATAAATTATCAATTTCTAAAACTATTTGCTAATTAATTATTCTGGAGATATAATGAACCTAAATTTATCCGTCTTCTTACCAATTACCCAAGCGTTAAAAAAATCAAAAGCTTTTCTTTCATCCCATCTATCCTCAGTATTCTTAATTGCAGCTTGAAGATCAATTAAGAGTGTTATATCACATGGTGTTTTTCTGTGTGATGGGTATAATTCTTTAATATTTTCCCTTTTACATAAATATATCAATTTTTCCAGAGTATCGAGAACTTGAGAGAACTTTTGTCTTTTCGGTAAAAAAATATCTCCATAGTAAGCTACATCAGATGTGAATAGTTCGCTCTTACTGGTGAGTAAACAAACCGAGCCAGGAGAGTGCCCAGGACAATGGATAACTTTCACCTTTAGTCCCCCCAAGTCAAATTCATCTTGATCTTTAAAGGTTTTTATAACCTTAGCAGGGGGAATTAAAAAATTCTGCTTTGCATATATTTGAATTGCCTCCTTATTGGGAGAATCATGGAAATATGAAACATCATAAGCTTGTGAAATTATTGGAGCTTCTTTCTCATGTACAAACACTTCTCCAAACTCTTCATTTCCTAAGATATGATCCCAATGCGTATGGCTATTTAAGACGACTAAGTTTAGTTCACCTATTAAATCATCTACAACGGGTTTAAGAGGAGACAAACCACAACCAGTATCAAGTAATAGAGCCGAATGCTCTCCTATAAATAGGTAGATATTAAGAGGGTCATTAGTATAAACAGGATGTACTATTGAGATATTTTCCTTAATTACAAATAAATAATCTTTAAGTTTTGAAACTTTAAAATAATTCGTATTTTCCATCATTTACTAAACTGTCAACTCCGTAATTTTTGACAATTCTGTAATTAGTAGCTTAAATATATTTATACTAAATCGAATAATAATTCATTATATTCATTTATTTAATTAAATACAATTTAAGTAATCAAAATGTACAAAAAAACATTGTTAAGCATAGGTTTTTTCATGATTTTTCTGATGCTTTCTAGTTTACCAGTTGTTGCTTGGCAATCAAACGTCGGAATTGGGAACACAGATGTCTCGTTTTACGGTCTAGCTTCTCAGGATTATTTTGGTCAGTCCGTAATAGGAGTTGGTGATCTAAATGGGGATAACTTATCTGATTTTTGCATTAGTGCGCCTAGAAGTGATGTAAATTCTCAGAACGCAGGTCAAACATATATATTTTTTGGAGGATCAACCGAATGGCCAGAAATTTTTGATCTTAATAATGCTAACGCTTCATTTATCGGAGAATCAACTGGAGATGACTCCGGACATGCACTTGGTGGAGGTGGTGATGTTAATGGAGATGGTTTTGATGATCTTCTCATTTCAGCTCCTCGGAATGAAGAAACGGGAGAAGATGATGGTCAAATCTATTTGATTTTGGGTAAAGCTACAGGTTGGAGCCTAAATACAAGCCTAGCTAATGCTAATGCATCTTTTTTAGGAGAGGCAATGAGTGATAGAGCAGGAAACTCAATCGATATTATAGAGGATGTAAATGGAGATAATTATGATGATATCTTGATAGCGGATAAGTGGAATGACGAATATGAAATCAATGGCGGAAAAATATATCTCATATTTGGGGGAGCGTCGGGATGGGAAATGGATATGAGTCTCTCTAGTTGTAATGCCTCTTATTTAGGTAAAAAAGCCAATGATCATGCTGGTTTTTCTATTTCTGGAGTGGGTGATGTAAACGGAGACAATTTTGGCGACTTTTTGATTGGGGCATATCTGAATGATGAATTAGGAGAAAGTGCGGGTCAATCGTATTTGATCTTTGGAAAAGAATTGGGATGGGCTACGGATGTAAATCTTACAAATGCAGACGTCACTTTCAATGGGGAGTATCAATACGACGTTGCTGGTACTGTTGTTTCTGGTATAGGAGATCTAAATGGAGATACTTATAAGGATTTCATGATTGGAGCTCCTGGTAATGATGAATCAAAAAGTAGTGCTGGGCAAGCATATATTATTTTTGGTAAAGAGACATGGAACTCAGTGTATAATTTATCGGATGTAGATGCTTCGTTTCAAGGTGAAAATTTTAGTGATCGACTGGGGAGTTTCTTAGCTGGAGCATTCGATATAAACAATGATACTTATGATGATATTCTTCTTGGAGCAGATGGTTATAAAAGTGGGGGTTCTCGTGGAAAAACATATTTAATTTTTGGGAAAGAAACTGGATGGAATATGGATACTCCAATTCAAAATGCAGATGCTTCATTTATCGGAGAGAATAACGGCGACACCTCGTCAAGTTCATTAGCAGGAATTGGTGATGTTAATGGGGATGATTACGATGATTTTCTTATTGGTGCGCACCAGTATAGTGCTGTAGAACCTTTAGCAGGGAAAGTATATCTCTTTTTTGGAGCAGAAAACCGTATATTTGTAAATCCTTCCCCTCAAGCTATTTCTGGATATGAAAACTTAATACTTATTAATATAAGCATAATAATGATAGCATCCATTATTATATTGAATAAAAAACGGTTTCAAAAGAAAACTTATAAATAATCCTTCTAATCTTCTTTTTTTTAATTTTCGAGGTAAATTGATTCCATGGATTTGAAAACATTTATTCTTTTAAAGTAGTTTTAATTATATTTTGTATTATATTTTACAACGAATAAATAGTATGAATGGTTATTATGGATTTTGCGTTAACAGATAAACAAAAGATGATAAGAAAGCTTACTCGTGAATTTGCTGAGGAATATATTACTCCAGTAGCAGAAGAATCGGATCGTAAACAAGAATTAGATCCAACAGTTATGGAAAAAATGAAAGAATTAAATTACTTTGGTTCATGTATCCCAGAAGAATACGGAGGGGCTGGTTTGCATGATGATACTATTTCATTTGCCATAATTACAGAGGAGATTGGAAGAGTAGATGCTTCTTGGGCTATAACAACGGGTGTTCATTGTTCTGTTTGTGCGTATCCTGTTTATAAATACGGAACTGAGGAGCAAAAGAAAAAATTCCTAATTCCATTAGCTAAGGGTGAAAAGATTGGAGCTTTTTTATTGACCGAAGCAAATGCAGGTTCTGATGCTGGTGGTGTACAAATGACTGCTGAAAAGGATGGGGAGGAATGGATTTTGAATGGCAGTAAAATATTCGCAACGAACGGTGGAATTGCTGATACAATGCTTGTAGTCGCAAAATCGGGAGAAAAGGATTCTCGAAAAGAGCTTACCGTTTTTATCGTGAATAAAGATACCCCAGGTTATTCTGTTGGAGTTAAGGAAGATAAACTGGGATGTAGAGCTTCAAACACATCAGAATTAGTTTTTGATAATGTAAGAGTACCCGATCACCAAATTTTAGGAAATATTGGTGGTGGTTTTAAATTGGGACTCCAGATCTTGGATTATGGGCGCATTATTATCGCAGCTCAATGTCTTGGCTTAGCTCAAGCATGTTTAGAAGAGTCAATTAAATATTCAAACGAGCGGGAGCAATTTGGAACGAAAATAGCTAATTTTCAAGGAATTCAATGGAAGATCGCAGATATTGCTACAGGAGTAGAATCAGCGAGGTTATTGACCTATAAAGCGGGTTGGTTGTGTGATCAAGGAAGGCCATACGGTTTAGCGGGATCAATGGCAAAGCTTGTAGCTTCAGAAGCTGCAATGAATGCAGCACACCAAGCAGTACAGATTCATGGGGGGTATGGGTTAATGAAAGCATATCCTGTTGAACGTTATTTTCGCGATGCAAAATTAGGGGAGATTTACGAAGGAACAAGTGAGATCCAACGTATGGTTATTGCTAATCATATGTTAAGGAAAAGATAAGTCTTTTATAATTCAACTTGAAACTTTTTCTATTATTTTCGATCATATTTGTAAAGAAATTGTAGCTTTAATATTGTTTAAAAGTGTTTAAATATTTTATACAAGTAAAAAATTTCTCCGATGTGCTAATATTGAAAATTTTTGTATGTATCAAGCAAGTTCCTGGGGTTGCGGAAGTAAAAATTGATCCAAAAACCAATACGCTAATAAGAGAGGGAATTCCCTCAATTGTAAATCCACATGATAAGCACGCTATTGAATTAGCGGTTTCTCTTAGAGAAAAATATAGTGGGGAGGTGATTGCTTTAAGCATGGGACCTCCTCAAGCCGAAAAAGCCTTACGGGAAGCATTAGCAATGGGTGTTGATATAGCATATTTACTCACTGATAGAGCATTTGCGGGAGCGGATACTTTAGCCACTTCACATACTTTAGCCTTAGGAATAAAAAAATTATTAAAGGGAACACAAGAAAATGAGAAATATTTGGTTATATGTGGAACTCAGGCTATCGATGGTGATACGGCACAAGTAGGACCAGAACTTGCGGAAGAGTTAAATATCCCGCAAATAACCTACGTATTAAAATTCGAATTGCGAGGGAAAGATATGATCCGCGTCGAACGAGCATTCAGAGCAGAAGAGGTGGTTGTTATTGAAACTAAATTACCTGCATTAATTTCAGTACTTAAAGAAATAAATAAACCGAGAAATCCTGGTATTAAAGGTATGGTCAATGCCTATTCGAAAAAACAGGTAATTTACTTAACAGCTGAAGATTTAGGAGTAGATAATAAAGAAATTGGATTAAACGGTTCACAAACAGAAGTTTGGCGAATATTTATCCCTCAAAGAAAAGGACAACATATCATGCTCGAAGGAACAATAGAAGAGATGTCTCAGAGTTTATGTAATAATTTGAAGGAAGATAAGATCATTTGAGAGGGTTAAAGAAATGAGTATTATCATAGATAATGATTTATGCACAGGATGTGGAAGTTGTGTCGCTAGCTGTCCTTTTGGTGGAATTGAACTTATAGAAAATGTTGCAGTTATAACTGGTGATTGTACTCTATGTGGAGCTTGTGTAGATGCCTGTCCAGTAGAGGCTATTACCTTAGAACGAGAAGAATATATTGATAAGGTAGATAAAAGCTTATTTAAAGGGGTGTGGGTAATTGCAGAACATTTTCAAGGAAATATACATAAGGTGGTATACCAACTACTAACGAAAGGTAGACAACTTGCTGATAAATTAAATGTATCTTTGACTGTAGTTATCCTCGGAGATAATTTCGATAAGGTTTTAGAGAATTTTGGAGATTATGGTGTAGATGAAGTGATCTACGTTAAGTCATTACTTTTAAAAAATTATTATTCAGACTTATATGTAAATACATTATCAGAATTAATAGAAGAACGTAAACCAGAAATTATACTAATCGGCGCAACGCCCACTGGAAGGGATTTTGCTCCTCGAATTGCTAAAAAGCTCAATGCCGGATTGACTGCTGATTGTACTGGATTAGAAATAGAAGAAGATACAAATAATCTCCTTCAAACTCGTCCAACGTTCGGGGGAAATATTATGGCAACAATTAGAACCCCTACAAGTCGACCACAGATGGCTACCGTTCGTCCGGGAATATTTAAGGCTGAAAAAATTTCAAAAAAGAAACCAAAAATTACAAAGATTGAAAAGGATTTTGTTGAGAAGGATTCTGTAGCAAAAATTTTAAAAATTGTCAAGAAGCAGAAAGAAAAAATAAATCTCGAAGATGCCGAAATTATTGTAGCAGGGGGGAGAGGAGTTGGATCAAAAGAAAATTTCAACATTATTGAAGAGTTGGCAGAAGTTTTAGGCGCAGAAATGGGAGGCTCACGAGTTACCATTGAATTAAATTGGTTAGATCAAGATAGACAAGTAGGACAAACTGGAAAGACCGTTACTCCCAAGTTATATATTGCTTGTGGCATTTCAGGTGCGATTCAACATTTAGTAGGTATGGAAAACTCGGAAATTATTGTAGCAATCAATAAAGATCCTCATGCTCCTATATTTGGTGTAGCTCATTATGGTATAGTAGGCGATCTGAATAAAGTAATTCCAGTACTAATTGATGAAATCAAGAAAGCAAAACAAGAAGAATGAAACTGTTTCCAGTTTTTCTTCTTAATTTTACCGAACAAAGTATCTCTTACTTTTTATATTTAATAATTCACTTTTTATAATTCTATAGCTTAAAGAATTGCGTAAATAAGAGATCAGTGAATTTCTTTAAAAAAAAGAAAAAAGTAATGGAATGTATTGGATTTTGAGTCCAGAAAATTCGTGGAGGAATAAATTATGGGCTAAAAACAAACATTCCACTACAAAACGAAAATCGAAATTTTCTAATCTATAATATGTTTATCCCAATATAAAAATGTTTCGTCAATTTAATAAACGTTTGATTTGAATTTTCAATAAAATAGAGTGCTAATATCGGGTTTGAAGTTCCTTCTTATTTTATTATCT
>Ga0180433_10004494_pt1 | contig 19550 bp, 11 predicted proteins | sample SS_ome_8_FD_132980 | JGI IMG/M metagenome (GOLD analysis project Ga0180433, IMG submission 132980) | Hypersaline lake sediment archaeal communities from the Salton Sea, California, USA - SS_1_D_1 metaG | ecosystem: Environmental > Aquatic > Non-marine Saline and Alkaline > Hypersaline >... | reverse complement strand
GTAGAAGCGACGCTCACGTTTTCCGGCCCGGACCGGGTGCCGCGCGATTTATGGACGCTTCCCTACATTTCGTTGTTCCGCAGGGAGCAGCTTGACGCCGTGCTCGATCGTTTTCCGGTGGATTTCGGCAGACCCGAGTTGACTCCGGGGACTGGTGGCGATGAGACGGAGATGCTCGGGAAACCGGGCACTTACGTTGACGAATGGGGCAGCGTGTGGCATGTCGGGGAGCCCGGCATCATCGGCGAGGTCAAGCAACCGGCGCTCGACGACTGGCCGAAGCTGGCGACGTTTCAACCGCCGTGGGAGACGATCCGCACGCGGGACACGGGCCGCGTGAACGCCTCGTGCGGGAACAGCGACAAGTTTATGCTGTCGGCGGTCTGCGCCAGACCATTCGAGCGGCTCCAGTTTGTGCGTGGCAGCGAGAACGTGTACGTTGACCTCGCGTACGATACGAAGGAACTGCGCGCGCTGCTCGAGATGATCCACGAGTTCTATCTGGAAGACGTGTCCTGGTGGGCACAATCCGACGTTGACGCCGTGTTTCTGATGGACGATTGGGGGGCAAGTCACACCTTGCTGATCAATCCCGAGATGTGGCGGGCGGTGTTCAAACCGCTGTACAGGGACTACTGCGATATCATTCACAAGGCGCGCAAGTATGTGTTTTTCCACTCGGACGGCCATATCGAGGCGATTTACGGCGACCTGATCGAGGTCGGCGTTGACGCGCTCAATTCCCAGCTATTCTGTATGGATATCGAAGGGTTGGCCGCACGGTACAAGGGGCGGATCACGTTCTGGGGCGAGCTGGACAGACAGCGCGTGATGCCGTTCGGGACGCCGGAAGAGGTGCGCGAGAGCGTCATGCGGGTACGTAGAGCGTTGGACGACGGCACCGGCGGCGTGATCGCACAGTTTGAGTGGGGAAAGAACGACCCCCGGGCGAACGTCGAGGCTGCGTTCGAAGCCTGGGTGTGAGGCCTTCCTCAGGGGTAGCTACCGGAACCTCACGATGACCTCTAAAGGGATGAGTGTCGGCGCGCGAGACGAGCCAATCGGTTCGGTTGAGGGGTGCGCTCGCTGAGCCCTTCTAGCCCTTCCTCCTTTTGGCGCCTGCGCGACTTGTAGTACCTCTTGCGAGCCATCGCGAACGGCTCGCACATCTTCGATACGCTCACCCCTCGGTCTCGACACCGAAAGCACGATAACTTGCTCTCTAGAGGCTGCCATCTGCTATGCTTGCTCTGCTTGCTCTGTATATGTAAGCTGCTTCTGCGGCTATCCTCGGAAAAACCACACTCTTCTAAGGATAAACCAGAAGTGTTACCCATGTCTCGGCATTCTTCAATTTTTTGCTTGACAAAACCGCGGGCATAATGTATACTCTCTCCAGTCGGTAGACAGTCTATCTAGTCAATGAGCTAGCTTTCGATCGAGTGTGTATTATATCTAGTGATCTTAATTCAAGGTGGCTTGAACAGGTAATTTGTCAAGGAGGGACAAGGCCTTTTAAGGAGAGTTGACCATGACTGATGTGAGGGATTCCGTCGCAAAACTGCTATCGTTAGAGCCCGAAAGGCCCCGAACCGCGCCGGAACGACACCGCGCCGCGACCCGCAAGCGCCTCATGGACGCGTGGCGCGAGCTATTCGTGAGCAAGTGGGGGATTGCCACTCCTGTCGCGGAGATCGCCCGCAAAGCTGAAGTAGCCCCGGCGACATTTTATCTTCATTTCAAGGGCAAAGAGGATTTGACGCGGCAGGCTGCACTCGAAAGCTACGCGAAGTTGTTTCGTGCGTTGGAGCAAGTTGAAATGTCGGCGCTCGGGACGATCGAAGGGCGGATTCGTGGTGCCCTTGAGGTCCTGCTGGACTTCGTCGAGAATTACCCCCAGGAGTACAGGTTCATGTGTGGCTTGGGAAGCTTCGGTGAGTCGGAAGGCTTTGAGTTCACCCAGCTTTGGCAGGGCGTTTGGCTGGAATATACGGAGGAGCGGATTCGCGCCGTAGCGGCCGAGGGCGGCGTGCGGGAGGGCATCCACGCTGCTGTGGCTGCGCGGGCCAGCGTGGCAATGTATGTGGGCGTGCTGGCGTGGTGGTCCGAGGATACGAGTCGAGCTCCGCGTGAGGCTGTGATGGAGACGCTGTTGCAGATGAATCTCGCGCTGCTTGTGGAGGAGACACCCTCGTAGGAATCAGGCGACGGTGGAAGCTCCTGAGACAAGGAAGTAAAGAAACGGTCGCATACCGTTTCGTTCAGGGGCCGTCGTCCAGCAAGAAAGGGGTGATGATCAAACTCCAATAGAGAGTGCAACAAGTTAGGAGTGTAGTTGGCGGTGTTCCAGAGATAGCGGAGCGTATGATGCAAAGGGGGGAAAGACTATGAAACGAAAAGGAGGTTTCACACTGATAGAGCTGCTGGTGGTCATAGCGATCATCGGTATACTGGCGGCGATCCTGCTGCCGGCGCTCGCAAGAGCAAGAGAGGCAGCGAGAAGGGCCTCGTGCGCGAACAACCTGAAACAATGGGGAATCGTGTTCAAGATGTACGCGAACGAGTGGGACGGCAAGTTCCCGACATATGCGAAGTACTGGTGCGACCCAGGTACAGATGAGGAGCGCGTCAGCTGGCCATCTGGTACGCCGGACGGAGATGCGATCTATCCGGAGTACCTGACGGACCCCAATATCTACTTCTGTCCGTCCGACCCGGTAAACAAGTTCGAGGACTATGAGGACTACGGGCCTTGGAGGCCATGTTACTTCGGCACCACCGAAAGTTACATATATGTAGCTTGGACGGCGCGAGTGGAAGATATGCTGGCGGACGGATGGAATGAGAACGACGACAGGGAGTTCGACCCACTGACGGCCACTGGTTACAACATAGATTTTCTTCTGACGCAGGCACAGATGCTATCTTGTGCTGCGGGCTGGGGTGCCGAAACGAACGACGGCTCATGTTTCGACCAGGATATCACCCAGGGCGATTTTGTCATGTATCGCCTTCGGGAAGGGATTGAGCGGTTCTTCATCACCGACATCAACAACCCGGCCGGCTCGGCAATGTCTCAGAGTGAGGTATTTGTCATGCTCGATCCGATCTCGCGCTCTATTGGCACCGGCATCACCTTCAACCATGTACCCGGTGGGTGCAACGTGCTGTACATGGACGGGCACGTCGAGTTCGTCAAGTACCCCGGCAAGACCCCGGTCTCGAAGATGCAGGTGGCGCTATTCGACCAGATGCTATAAAGATGGTTGACTAAGGAAGACTCTTGCTCACAGAGGTAACGGGAAGGCGAGTCTCCGCAGGGGCTCGCCTTCTTCGTGATTCATTGAAGCGTCGGCGTGCCGTCACTAATCGTGTGTATGTTAACTGGTGTGTCGATAGGCCAACAGTGAGGAGCAAATGATGTATAAGTCAGCTTTGTTGAGAGTTTGTGTGTGGATAGTGGCACTGGCATTGGTCTCCGGGTGCGCGGGTATCGGGAAAGGGCCGAGCGATGAAGAGCTGATCAGGACCCTGCTCGAGAAGTGGAAAACCGCCGCGGAAGCCCTGGACATTGAGGCGCAGATGGCCCTGTGCTCCGAGAGTCTCGAGAGCACCTGGGGCGACAGAAAGGCCACCAAGGAGTTCTTGTTGGACGCCAAGGACAAGGGGTACCTCGAGGATATGAAAGTTTTTATTGACGAGGCCGAGACAACCGTCGACGGCGACGTCGCGACCGTGTATCCCCTCGAGGTCGCGAGCGCCATGGGCGGCGCGACACTGGAACTCACGCTTGCAAAGGAAGCCGGCGGCTGGATAATCACCGGGATGGAGAGCGAGTACTAGGTCACGGCGCACTGTCCGCACTCTGTTCATCGAAGAAGCCCCGTGTTGCAGGAGTAGGTGACCCCGCCTGATTAGGATGGAGAGTGTCCATGTTTCCGCGTCCGATCTCGACGAAGTTTTCCGCGCTCCTTGGTGCGAGTTTGTTGGCATGCACACGTCTTTTGCTGTCGCAGGGATCGGCCGCTGCATCAAGGCGGGCGATTTCGCTGGATGGCACCTGGCAGATTGCCGAAGGGGGGCGAACACGGTGCCAGCCGAATGGTCGGCCATTCCGGTGGTCCGTGAGATCTTGTCGTATTCCGGCGCGCTCTAGTTGAAAGCTTGTAGAGCGACCCGTCCTTACTAGTGGCTCACGGTGGCGTTGGGGCATGCTGCAAATGCGCTGGAAACTGCGAGAAGCGCCGGAGGATCACCTGAGCTCATTTGAAAAACTGGTGCTGCCGTCGGCGGACCTTATTGCGGCGATGCGAGCGCGCCGACAGGCGTGACGTAATTCCGTCGTCATTGCGAATCCGCCACGGCGGATGAAGCAATCTCGGTTTCGACTATCTGCTACAAAACCAGATTGCCGCGCTCCCTGGCCGCCGCGGCGGACGAAGGATTTGCTGTTACGAAAGTGCTGAAAAACAGATTCTTCGCTTCGCTCAGAATGACATCTAATGAGCTCACGAGAGTTTTTCAACAGATCCACAGACACGTATCCCCTCGTACTTCGCGCTCGGAGTTTGCGTCAGTTCTTGCGGAAGCCGATGAAATCCAGTCCGATAGGTCTATCCGATTCCAGGGCGGTCAACGTCAGTGCGTGCTTGCCCGGGGACAGGCGCCGGAACTGTGCTCCTACCACCCGCGATTGAACATGGTGAGGTATCGCGAGATTGACGGACTCCTGGCCGTTGAACAGTACGTCATCGCCGTCCACCGTTGCTCGCAACGCGCCGCCGTCAGGGCGGAACATACACGCCAACAGCACGCCATAGTCGCCGTCTTCGGCCAGCGTGAATGACAAGGTCAATTGCTCGCCCGCCCTGGCGGGTGTCCAGACGAGCACCTGTCCTCCTTGCCACAGCCCGCCTGTCTTCAGCCGCGTAGATCGCCTCGATGTGGCGAGATCCTCGCACGCATGGAATACAAACCTGGCAGCGCCGAAGCGGGAGGCAGGTTCCCAACTCGCCGGCAGCTCGGGAATACGCACGTGCTCGTCGGTCAGTGGGACATGGTCGTCGATCAATCCGGGACGGCCGTAGCAATAGCTGACGCGGCCGTAGGAGAACCCTTCGGTACGTTCGTGAGAGAACAGTTCCATATAAAACGCCAGGTTCCTCGAGAAGGGAATCGGGTCGAGGATGTGCCAGCGGTGGTTGACGACAAAGCCGCGGTTGGCCGGACCGTCGTTTCGCGGTTGGCCGCAGTACGGGAACGCGAACAGGTCGTTGGCCGACCACGCATAGTTGAAGTAGTCCTCAGAGCCGGTGCCGAAAATCGACGGCCGCACGTCATCGTCCACGAATATCTTCTCGTCACCTTCGCCCCACCAGTTCCCCCAGGAGGTAGGGACGGGATTGGGGTTGAGCAGCATGACGGCGGTGCCCACGTACACACCCCGGCCGCGTGCGACGAGAAACGGGAGGTCCTGGACGCCCATTCGAGGTCGGCTGGAAGCGACGAGACCGTGATCGATGCGCCATCGTGCGCGGAAGTGCATCGATCGGTCGTCGTCCCATGTGTAGTCCACGGGGAGCGCCGAACCCGATATGGCCACCTCCTGGTCTCCACGATTGTCAAACACGATCCGCAGCGATTCCTCGAACGGCATGACGTACCGGCACGTCATGGTGCCGTCGGGCGCTACCGTGAACGGAACGGACGTGTATGGGTTGATGCCGGGACCGGCACCAAAAAAGTCTCCCAGCGGGCACTGGACCTGTCCCCAGGGGAACTTGTCGCACTCGATATGGAGAATGGTCTGGCGGAGTGCCCGTTCGATGTCCGCAGCGTCCACCTTCAGCACGAGCTTCTCGAGCGCACCGGGCGTCTCGATTTTCAGCCCTTCCTCGACGGCATGGGGTGCGACCTTCACGTCGATCGGCACAGCGTCATTCGTGGAGCGGTACGGCCATTCCCTGTTCACGTGCGCGAGGATAGATGCCACACGGCGGATGCGCTCAGCATTGGCCTCCACGTCGTCCGGGGAAAATGTCACGACCGCCGCTCCCTCATCATACAGTCGCATCTGAATCTCGTAGAAGTGCGTCTCTGCGTGGTTCCCAATCCATACCATCCGGCAGCGTGTGGCAAACGGGATCGGCGCATACGACGCATTGCGCTGGTAGAATGTGCCCGCCAGAACCTCGGGTGTCAGGTTCGTCCCCGGCAGGAACTCGTTGTACGGATGGAGAAGGAACTCCTCGGCGGGTCCGTCGTAGAGCGGCGCATCGGCATCGTCGAGGTAGACGCGGATCGTGCCGGCGATCCGGGCCGTCCATAGACGCACAATCGCGCCGGGACCAGCCACGTCGCACATAAGGTATTCGCCGGGAGCGTCCCCGTCGGGCGGCGTAATGACCGCCTCGAAGTTGGGTATCGGTTCCTTGCCGAATCCGTCGGAATTCGCGAACCAATCTGTGCCCCCGGGTACCGAACTGCGCCGGTCGTAGGACGAGAACTGGACCGTCTTGTACGCGGGCACGGGGAAACGGGTCAATCGGTGCATATCGACCATCTCGTCGATCAGGCTTCCGGTCGTGATAGGTGCCGCCAAGGCGACGGGAGAGAGGCTAACGCATAACAACAGAAGAATCATCGTAACTCGCATCGGTCGTTCCTCCTCGCTCTGCCGCTCACCGTTCATGCTGCGGGGCGACGTTCACTCACCTCGTGCACCGCTCTTCGCAACCGTCCCTTTCGTGAAAAAGACGCGCACAGCCGGGTGCATACAGTACATCCTGAACTGCGTGCCGTCGTGCACAAGGATACCGCTCGAAACGTCCGGCCCGAGAATCGGGTTGCCGGGGAATTTCACCCAGTGCACGAGATCCGATGACACGGCGACGTTCATCGTCCACCTGTCGGGCCCGTTCTCCGGGCAGGTAGCGTGATAATAGCCGTAATATCGATCCTCGTACTTCACGACCTGGTTGAGGGCAATCATCGTGCGGTCGTATGGTTCCGGCCCACGCTTGATAACCGGTTCGTCCTGGACGTTCGTCCACGTTGTGAGATCCTTGGATGTCGCGAGCCATACGGCCTCGTCGTTCCGCTCGTAATACAGGTACCACGTGCCGTTTTCGTACAGGGCGGTCGGTGTGCCGAACGGCCCGGGCGGAATCGGTTCACCGTTGACCCGCCGAATGTCGAGCGTCCCCCGGCGTGTCCAGTGAACGCGGTCCGTGGAGGTGAGCAGTTGAGCCTCATCGTTAGCTCCCTCGGCAAACATGTAATACGTGTCGCCCAGCTTCACGACCATCATATCTTCCACCCAATGGTCGGAATAGATGGGGTTGTTCGGGTACCGCGTCCAGGTCAGCCCATCCGGCGAGGTGGCGTACCCCAGGTGCATCACGCCGGACTGCGGTGGTGCGTACCCTGTGTACCAGAGGTGATAGACGTCGTCCTCGCGCAAGATCCAGCCTCGCTCGCGGATCCGTTCGTCCCAATGACCCGGTCCACGCGATTCGAACACCGGGTTATGCGCGTAGGAGACGAGCTCGACGAGTTCCGATGGAAAGAGTTGACCGGCGGCCGCAATCGTCACTGCGGTGACGAACATCCGCACCCATAGTTGAACGATCATCGTTACGCCCGCAATTGATCCCGTCACACCCTCGGTCCATATTGGTCCGTATGACGTGTATTTGCCGGGAATCCACTCCGGTTGCATGATACCCGAAGGGTGGGGTAAGGTCAACTCGGCTGCCTATTTACGCTGGTTCAAGAAAATGGGGACTGACACAAGCGGAGCGAGGCACGAGCGGAGACGTGTCTGTACCCTTTTTCTTAGCCTAATAGTTCGCCACTGCGGATGCCCAGCTCGCAAAGACGACCGCCAGTGGACCCTCGCAACGAAGGCGTCGCTGTGCGGCGACGGTCGTTTCCCCGCGGACGTTCTCGACGCACTAGATCGCCGTTCGATAATGATAACGCCGCAGGCTGAGCGTTACGGCCGCCACAAAGAGCAGGAGAACCGCCAGGGGCCACCGAACTGAAGGCACCGGAGGAGGCGATAGCTGTAATGCGAGTCTAAACGGGTGATCTAGTCCAGTGACCAGAGTCTCGGTACCCGAGCCATCCAAGTTCGCACGCAGTATAGAACTGGAAGTATAGGTACTCGTGTAATACATCTTGTCGTTCAACAAATCCAATGCAATTCCATAGGGCGTGGGATCCATTCCAATATTGAGCACCTCTTCGAGGCCCGAGCCATCCAAGTTGGCACGCCTGATGATGCCACCTTCCCCGAAAACCCAGTCACCCCAGTACATCTTGCCCGCTTCCACATCGAGCGCGATTTGGGTGTCGCGGTTTAATCCAGTAACCAGTTCTTCGACCCCCGATCCGTCCAGGTTGGCACGCGCAATCCGGTCCGGGTCGGTGTCCGTCCAGTAGATCTTGCCCCCGTCCAGATCAAGCGCGATTCCATACGGACCAGATGTCGAGACCAGTGATTCGACGCCTGAACCGTCCGCTAAGTTGGCACGGTAAATGTCCCCGCTCTGGTCAGTCCAGTAGATCTTCCCGCCGGCCACATCCAGTGCAACTCCAAACGGAACATATCCGGTGACCAGAACTTCGGTGCCCGACCCGTCCAGATTCGCCCGCGTTATTTGGTGAACTTGGGGATCAGTCCACTTGTTTTCCGTGAAATACATCTTCTCGTTGGTCAAATCCAGTGCGATTCCAAAAGGCCTTTCTATGCCACTGAGCAGAACCTCGACCTCCGACCCATCTAAGTTCGCCCGCTGTATCTCGGGGGTCGCAAAATCTGCATCTGTCCAATACATCTTGTCCGCCGCGTGCGCAGCCGGGGCGAACAGCAAACCCTGCGCGCAGAACACCATACAAACGAGCAAACTGCGTACAACGCTATTGTGTGTGGATTTCATTGGATTCCCCCTTTGATTTCGTGGCTGCATTTCGCAGCGCAATTGCCCGAAGGCCCTCCCCTCATGAGTGACGTAAGACCCGTGATGGATAGTATGCCAGACAGTGCCGATTCTGTCAAGCGAGTTTTGCAGAGCTGGGGGTCGGACAGGTCCATGGTGCCCCACCTGGGTTGATGTGCATGGGGCCGGTCACACAGGTGAGGCTTCGCATAGTCGATCCCCTGCTGAGCCCCTCATCCGTCGTCATTGCGAACGTGAGTGAAGCAATCTCGGTTTGAACTCCCTGCCACAAAATCAGATTGCCGCGCTCCCACGCCCTGGGCGTGGACGTTCGCAATGACGAGGGAAGTGTTGACAGGGGCAACCGCTGTGCGTACGATAACGACCAACAGGTTCGCGGGCGGGTCTATAGTGTGGGAGAAAGGAACCATAACCATGCGGTACGTTTGCTGTTGCTCTATGGCCGTTTTCGCTCTCATCGGGTGCACGCTCGGTGCATCCGCCGAGCTGCCGATTCCTGAGAATCCACGATGGCTGCCGATAGTCGATGAGGTCTACCTGCAGGAGGTCGGAAGTCAAATCGAAACTGAGGAACCGCTGCTGAGCGTAGCGGTGGTGGACAATACAGCCTATGTCGGCACTCGCCGCGGCATGTTCCGCGTCGAAGACGGCAAGCTGACACCTCTCCGTGGGTCCCCTGCCGACGTGCGCGTCCTGCACGCCTTGAAGGGCGATCTCTGGGCGGCGACCGGCAAGGGCCTGTGGCGGTACGCGGGCGGTTCCTGGAGCCGGGTTGCTTCGGGCAGCTATGTGGACGTGCGGTTGCATCTAGGTCAAGTCGTCGCTGCTTCCGAAGAGCACGTCTATGCGCTGTCCGACGGTAAGCTCGTGTCGAAAACCGAGGAGCCTTCAACCATTCCCATACTCGGCATCGACTCGTACAGCGAGACGATATACGTCCGGCACGCCCACACCCTCGGGTTCTTGCGGGACGGCCGAATGGAGTACGAGCGGGTGCAGGAATGGGGTCGGCTGCCGTTCAGCTCCACGACACGCGACATACTGGCACTGGGCAGCCGGCTGTTGGTCCCGACGGATATGGGGCTGGCGGAGCTGCGCGGTACGACCTGGCGCACCTTCAACGGCGCCGACGGGTTGTGCTACGAGGACACCACGTGTGTGGCGGAAGGATTCGACCGCGACTACTGGGTAGGCACGACGCGAGGCGCCATCCGTGCCGTGAACGGTGAGTACCACTATTTCGGGTACGAACGATGGATCCCGCACGACAAGGTCAACGCCATCGCGTGCGGCGACAACGTCGCGTACATCGCCACCGACGGCGGGCTCGGCATCATCACGTACGAACCGTACACGATGCAGAAGAAGGCGGCGTGGTACAAACGCTGGATCGATGAGTGGGGGATGAAACGGCTCGGGTTCATCCACGAGCTGATCCGCAATGACGATGGGACGTACACGCGTTTTTGCAGCGACAACGATGGCGGCTGGGCATGCCACTATCTGGACGCGCTCTGTTTCGAATACGCGGTCACCGGCGACCCCCAGGTACGTGACGAGGCCATCGATATCTTCAAGAGCTTGAAATGGACCGAGGAGATCACGCCGATTGACGGGTTTCCGGCACGCGCCATCTACGCCGTGGGCGAAAACGCTATCAAGGCGGCGACCGGTTCGGCGGGCCGGCCGTCGGAATGGAATCGGACGGATAACGGGCTGTGGGAATGGAAAGGGGATACCTCGAGCGATGAGGTGATGTCGCACATTTTCACCATATCGCTGTTCCACGATCTCACGGCCGAGGGAATCGTGAAGGAAGCAGCAAAGGAACATCTTCAGCGTATCATCGACCACATTATCGAGAACGGATGGTGTCTGCGGGATCTCGACGGCAAACCCACCGTGTGGGCGCGGTGGGAGCCGGAGTTCATTTATAGTCCGTTCCACACCGACGAACGCGGTCTGAACTCCATCGAGGCGCTGTCCATGATGGCGCTTGCAAACGCCATCATCGGCGGGCAGAAGTATCAGGACGCCAAACAGCGGCTCATTGAGTGGAATTATGACGAGAACGCGTTGCAGCAGAAGATCGTGTTCCCCGCATACACCCATTTCGACGACCGGCTGGCGTTTCTCGCCTACTACACGTTGCTTCGGTACGAGACCGATCCGGAGTTGCGCGCCACGATCATGCGGAGCTTGCAACGCAGTTGGGAGATCAAGCGGGTCGAAAACCAGCCGTGGTTCAGCTACATCTACGGTGCATTGACCGGGAACGAGTGCGAAAACGAACGCGCCGTGCAACATCTGCGCGAGTATCCGCTCGACTGTACGGACTACCGGTTCACCAACTCCCACCGCCATGACTTGCAGGTGCCGGCCGGGTACAGGAGCTACGTTCCCGACAACTACAAGCCGATGGGGCCGCGCGAGCAGGGGATCCGGCGATGGGACCGCAACCCGCTGGATCTGGACCACCCCGGCAGTGGGAACATACTCGATCCATCGAGCTATCTTGACGCGTACTGGATGGGCCGGTACTACGGGTTTATCAAGGCGCCGACCACGACCGACCCGAACCTGTTAGGCGTCGAGAAACGCGACGTGCACTTCGGTCCCGCACCCTACGACGGTCCCCCGCGCCCGGAGATTTTCTGAGAGCCTCTGACAAGAGGAGGCGAATCGCGGGCCGTAGGGGTGCCCTTGTCGAAGATCCGCCGGCGGAGGATGGCCTCCCGCGGGAGGGTACAAGACCCTCCCCTACCACAGGGTCTGCTATGAAAACCCACAAATATGCCGCAGGCCCCCCGAATCGCCGGATAAGAGGTGTAGCGCTGGCATCTTGCCGGCAGTCTCGCGGGCGTCTCGCCCGCGATAGTGAAGGCGCGGACGCCTTCACGCCTGCCGCCGAGACGGCGGCGCTACGTGACACCGACTAGGTGCACTCGACCCTACCAGAAAAGTAGCTTGGTGCGCGCGCAGCGCACGGACAGCGACACATTTACTCGGCGATTGGGAAGGTCCCCCTCCCAATTGACATTTCGTGCTCCCACGAGTACACTACAAATGACGCGCATGTTTGCGCCCTTTGAGCAACGAGACAGAGTAGCTCTACGCCTTTCCGGGGAGGTGATGCTCGATTCCTACACGCTACATGACTGGGGCGTAGTGTCTGTGTGGCGCTCCGTAGACACCAAGGGGGTGTGCACCATGAGGAAAAGAGAGGGATTCACACTGATAGAGCTGCTGGTGGTCATCGCGATCATCGGCATATTGGCGGCGATACTGCTGCCGGCGCTCGCACGAGCACGCGAAGCGGCCCGACGAGCGAGCTGTGCGAACAACCTGAAACAGATGGGGCTCGTCTGCAAGATGTACGCGATCGAGTCGCCCGGCGGGAAGCTTCCCATGCAGAAATATGCGGACGAGATCTCGGGCGGCGACGCGTGCCTGGATCCAAAAGTTGACTTCTCGATCTCGGGAATGTCGATCTATCCGGAGTACCTGACCGATGTGAACGTCCTGGTTTGCCCGTCGGACGCAAATGCGGACACGGACAACTGGCACGCAGGAGGCGATCCGAATGCCCCGATCGTCCCCTGCCGGATCGAGCCGGTTTCGTACGTCTACTCGGGGTGGATGTTGACGTCGGACGTCGTCCACGGGACAGCAGACCCGAACGACCCGGCCATTCCGACTGACGTGTTCGCCGCGGCCTCGGCCGGCTACTTGAACTCGCCCTTCTTGTTGGCCGTGTACGACATGGTCGTCCGGTTGGACGATAATGCCGCGGACACAGCGGAAAACGTGGCCATCGCGTTCGCCGAGCAGGACCGAGACCTCGACCTCAGCGCTTTCGGGAGCGATCAGACCGTCTATCGTCTCCGTGAAGGCATCGAACGGTTCCTGACCACCGACATCAACAACCCGGCCGCGACCGCCAAAGCACAAAGCGAGATCCCCATCATGTACGACCTCGTGTCCACCAACGTCGATGACTTCAGCCACGTCCCGGGCGGCTGCAATGTGCTGTACCTGGACGGTCACGTCGAGTTCGTGAGGTTCCCCGGCGCCGATTACCCGGCGACCCGTGCCTCCGCCGTGCTCCTGTCCGCCGTACAGGGTACCTGATAAAGGGAGGCCGGGGAAAAACGTGGGGACGGACTACGGGTTGTGTCTCGCTCCCACGGGGCGCGTGGCAACGCATGGAGTTGGTGTTGTCCGGCGAGAAGTGGCCTATTACAGTGCCACTGGGCGGCGCGGCCCCGCACCTTACGACGGTCCCCCGCGCCCGGATATTTTCTAAGAACCCGTGACAAGAGCAAGCGAATCGCGGGATGTAGGGGAGGCCATTGCGGAACGTGCGCCGTGGCGGATGGCCTCCCGTTCGCCACGTCGAATCTTCGACGGGAGGGTACAAGACCCTCCCCTACGATGGCGATAGTTGCTCCCGGTCACGTGAGGAGGTGGCAGGCAGCTGTTTTCTAGTGACGCGCCAGTGAGATAGAAGATCGCAGCCCGTCGCCCGATTCTGGAGTTGTAGTAAGTGCCCGCCTTTATTCCCCGGCTGCCGTGCGTTTGTACCATAGCATCAGCTCCCAACGCTCTGGATCGTTGGTCGCCAACCGCAGTCGGATTCCCTTCAGGTAGATCGTATACTTGGCCTCAAACTCTTGAACCCCGTGCTCATAGCGCCTCAGCACATACCGGTACTCATTGTCGCGCTCAAGTTCGCGGAGTCGAGGATCTGGACTACCCGAGATGATCAAGATCTCCATTTGATCCTCGCCCGCGAAACGGTAGATGACCCCGTGCTCAACGCTTCCGTCTATGGTTATCCCGGCGATCGTCATCTCAAACTGACAGTCGGGCATGGCAATTAGTTGATATAGGGGCGACACCTCAGCGTATTGCCAACGAAGTGCCACGTCAGACGCGAAATTGTAACAGAACAGCGCGTCTTCGCGATTCCAAGGGCGCTGCATCACCGCATACATGCGGCCCGGATCCACCCAGTGCTCTCTCGGAATGTGCTGAAGATACTCGGAAAACCGCGCGTGGGTGCTCATGTCGACGCCGGCTTTCACGAGTTCCAGTTCATGGACGACAGTACGGTAGAGCCAGTGGGCGGGCTGATCATCCTGGTGCGTAGTGAGAAGCGCCGGGGAGGCCGAGGAAAGAAGATGGGAGTGCCGACGTCTGTGGAACATAGCATTCTCAAACGCGTTGCGCGAGGCGACGATGGAAAGCAGATACTCTTCCTTGTCGAGCTGCTCTTCCGCCTGCGAAAGGGACTCCCTCACGTCCTCGTGCTGGATCAGCGATGAGATGCGCAGCGCGTCGCGTGTCAGTCCGAATACAAGAAGAAGCACCTTATCAAAGAATCTCTCCACGATGCGACACCACCGGGACAGATCAGCTCCCGGATCAACAGACCCGTGCTGTACGAGGTTCCTCACTTGACGCAAGCGCTTGATGTCCGTGAGGTATGGGAGGGTCGATTGGTACTGGTGCTTAAGAAAGCCGTTGATCTCCCCTGCCAGGCCGGACAGCTGGGCCTGATCGACGGCTTTCCCCGTTTTAGCCTCGATATCGAGATGCTGGCTGACGAGGCGCAGGAGGAACTCCACGGAGTTGTCAAGACCATGGATGGCAATCATGTGGTCGAGGGAAGAAGTTCCTTGTGCGTGGGTCAAGGCATGGGCCAGCATCAGCTTCGCCCTGTTCAAGAGGCTCAGAGCCACTGCGTCGGGCGCAACCGGAAGTGTAGCGGTCGAGTCAGGCATCTATGCCTCTCCTTCCAGAACACGCAGCGACACGGCCGGAAATGCACGGGCCTGTATGCGCTCTTAGCCGGTTTTAGCGTGTGGTTCAGCCTTCTGGCGTTTCACAGGCAAGTCGGGACCGGGCAATAGCCAGATTCTTTCGTGGTTCGGCAAGCCCCGGAGCGAGGTTCACCGCCTCACGAAAAGCCTCGATCGCCTCTTGCACCTCCTCGCGTTCAAGCAGTATTAGACCTTTGTTATTCAAAGCGGTGGCTCTCACTTCTGGAGGATTGTCAGAAGTGAGTACCTTATCGAATTCCCTTGCTGCCAACTCAAGTTCACCCATATGCACGAGAACGTTTCCGAATTGCAGGAACACACCGGGCGAACCAGACACGATCTGCCCCTTACCGATATCCGTGCCGGCAACGACTCGCATCTGTGGCATTTTTGAAAGGGCTCTGATGGCAGGTCCCTCATCGTAGGCGGCCGCCACTCCTATAGTGATGAGGTGGCCAGCAATGCGCCGCCCCTCTAACGTGTCGAGCGTTCTTGCAGTCGTAGAATCCTCCGCGTAACGCAACAGGACATTATGCACAATGTTGTGCTCCATCATCTCGTTTGCAAAAGATACCCCGTCATCCCCCAAACTACGCGCGTGCTCAGCTAGATTGTCGTACAGGCTCGTATCGCCGAAGAGCACATAGGACGCTACTGCAGGGGATAGTAGCGCCAGTTTCCGCAATCGATCCGTGGTTTCCGCTTCGATCTCACAGTGAAAGCGGGTTGCTATTAGATGGCGCAGGTTGGTGTTAAGCATGCGACTGTAATAGTCTGACTGCAGAAGGGCACGCCAATGGCTGCTGTTGATCAGGTGTTTGACGATGGCTAGAAAACCTTCAGTAGAATTCGCGGGTTTTATCGTTCGGTCCCCTTCCGTTACCAGGCCATGTCTCTGCAAACGCGCTATCGATGAGTCGATCTCGTCAGCAGACCGATTCCCGAGAGATTGAAGGGTCTCTCGGCTTGCATCTGGGTTCTGCAACACAGTACCCAACATCTCCAGGTCAGTACGTTGCAGAACATCCATGTCCTGGCTACGCGATGGGAACAGCGTAGACTCACGTTGTGTGTGAATCCAGTCAGCTAAGGCATTCTCGATTTTCTCACCAAGATCATCAGCTCCTTCGAACTCTCTGTAAAGGACTGTGTCGGAGATCCGATTCTTGAACGCCAACAGTCGCTGCAACTGCGGGCCCGGGTCAGCAAGAACGTCTGGTGGAAGTCTCCTGAAATGAATCATTATCTGCGGCTTGGGATCTTGCTCTAGCCATCGTTTTTCGATCCGCAGGTACTCCTCTTCCGTTCCAGATTCTGCAACACCGGTGGGACTTCCGAATCTCTTGTTCAGAATTCCAATGAAAACATCTGCAGCGTCTACGTAAGGATTGATCACATCCTGCGTACGCGTTCCCTTACCTGCCGGAATGTCCTCCCATCCTATTGGCTCCAACAGAAGTCCAAAAGGCTTCGCAACAAGGCGGTTCACCCGCTCCACAGCTTTACATACACGATCACGAAAATCAGAAACATCACCCGGAGACGCAATAAAAACGTTCACTTGTCTAAGACTCTTCGCCATGGTTATCCAGCGCCTCAGAAAACGCCAAAACGAAACCGGACACCTACCTTAACCCCGATAAGGCAGATACTGTTCTGCGCACCCCCTTTCCCCCTCGGCTCAGGAGATCAGCGTGAACCGTCATCTCGTTGACATGTAACGCTTTTCGGTGTATTTCCAGGTCGGAAGTCCTCGAAGCGCTTTCGACATAGCACATTATATGCGATTAATGCACGTTTGTCAAGTGCCGTGATCGTGGCCGTTTCATTGTGTCACCACGAAGAACACGAAGGCACTTCGCGCCCTCTGCGCCTCTGCGTTAAAGACAGAAAGAACAGAAATATGACAGGATGGACAGGATATGCAGGATAGACAAACGTAACTCAGGTAATTGTGGCAATCTGATTGTGTGGCAGGCGGTGCAAAGCGAGATTGCTTCACCCGCCCATGCCTGCGGCGCGCCTTCGGCAGGCAGGCGCGGCGGACTCAGAATGACATCTAAACACATTGTCTCACCACGAAGAGCACGAAGGGACTTCCGGCACTTCGCGTCCTTTGCGCCTCTGCGTTAACGGCAGTATGAAGAAGTCAGGTCAGCGGCCGCAAAAACTCGACGCTCTTGCGGATGTTCTCGTCCGCGCCGTAACACTCGAGCGAGACGACGCCGTCCCAGTCGGTTTCTTTCAGGAAGGCGAGACATCTCTTGATGTTGTCGGCGTTCACGCCGCCGCCGATAGGTACTTCGCTGGAAGCGATGCCGGTTTCCTCGCCACGCGCCGCGGCCGCCAGACCGGCGCTGACATCCTTGATGTGGCAGTGAGAGACGTACTCGCGGAGCGCTTTGAGGTACTCAAGCGGGTCATGGCCGGCGATGAAGGTGTTGCCCGTATCGAAATTGCAGCGGAGCCATTCGGACTCGAAATGTTTGAACAGCTTGAGCATAAACTCGATGTCGTTCGTGTACGGACCGTGCGGTTCGACGTTGATGATAACCTTGTAGTCCTCGGCCCACGGCAGCACCTGTCGGTAGTTGTCGCAGGTGATGCGGAATACCTCGTCGCGGGTGAACCCCTCGATCTCAAACGCGCCATCCACCGTGTCCACCATCGGACAGTCCAGCTCGGCCGCGAACCGGATGGACTGCTGGACGTATTGCACGCCGTAGGCCGAACCGTCCGGGCCCATGAACGGGTACGACCCGTCGATCTGCGAGATCATCAGACCCATCTGGTCGCAGTACCGTTTGAGCCCGCGCGGATTCGATTGGAGCGAGATGCCCGGCTCGTACCCCATCGCCTGAATAAAATACTGGCCGTGGATTGCCGCGAACTCGATATGTTTCAGGCCGTATTTGACGGCGGTTTCCGCCGCCTGTGTGAAACTCCCGCTCAATGGACGCCAGTTGTCCGTGTGCATGCCCAGCTCGATCATCGTTTCTTCCTCCCGGCGTTGGTTATCCCGTGAGATCATCAGGGAATTGTTTTGGGTACCCCGACCGCTCCAATGGAGCGTCGCCGCACCAAGGGGGATTCTAGCACCTGCGTTTCCTGTGGTTCAAGGCTGCGTATCGCGCGCGGCGACCACGAACAGGGCGTGTATGCGGGAGGGCCGAGTTCCACCTCGGCCGCTGGTTTTGGGCGTGTCCCACCGGCACATCTTGCGGACGCGCGGGAGCACGTCCCTCCCGTTAACGCGCATGATCGCCTATCACCGCAAAGGCGCGAAGGACGCAAAGAATTCCGTACTCGCTGCTCGACGTAGCCCGGCAACTCATTTGCCGGGGCACGACTGTCCGAGGCGGCGGATATCCCCGACAGCGTAGGGGCGAAGCCATGTCTTCGCCCGTCCTTTTGTAGGGGCGGTTCGGGAACCGCCCTCACGACACGGTCCGGCACGAGCCGGACGCTCCCAGCCACCGGGCGCAGCAAGCAGCGCCCCTACGACACAGCCGGAGACGTCCCACCGGGGCGTCTCTACTTCGTGAGATCGAAATCGACCGTGAGTGATTCTCGTTCTTTGAGCTCGACAACTTTCGAGGACGCCAACAGCGACCGGTGCATGGAGGGGCGGTACTTTCCGGCCATCAGGTACCACCGTCCCGCAGGAATACCGCGCAGCCGGTAGCCGTCTCCCGATTCGCGGACATGGCTGTAGGCGAGCACGCACTCTTCGACGGCGGGACGGCCGAACTCGTACCATCCGTCAGGCGCATCCTTGGCGGCGAGCCGGACGGTGCAGAAGCTCTCTTCGTCGTCCGGAAACTTGACCGTACCGCCAATCTCGCATGAGCCGCCGAGCTCAACGTCGCGGCGGGTCGTCTCACCGGACTTGAGGTTGACCTCGACGCTCCGATGCCAGCCGTCATGGACCCAGAACCACGCCATAAGAGTGCCGTTGGGGAACTTGTCGAAGCTGAAATTGCCGGCGTCGTCCGACCCGAGCCACTCGCCGTTGATAACGATGGTGGTACGCCTGGGTTCGCCGTCCATAGTGGTCCGGCCGGCGAAAACGGCGGGTCCCAGCATCTCGCACTCGAGCGGGTTCGTCTTGTCCGCCTCGATCGAGGTCACGAACCGCTGCACGCCGAGCCACCCGGCGCGGACCTCAACGGTGACCTGGCCCGCAGGAACGTTCGATATGCTGAAACTCCGGTCCTCGTTCCGCTCTATCTCCACGTGCGGCTCGGGCCAGACCGCCCCGCTGTCCAGCAGATTCACTACCGGGACGGTCACCTCATAGGTCGTGACCGCCTCACCGGTTTTCGCGTTGCGGACCGCGCCGTGGATGGTGCCGTTGTCGGGTATGATGAGCTCGATGTCCTTCGTATTCAGCGGAACATCGGGAATGTTGAGTTTGTAGCTGCCCGCTCCGCTCACACCGTTAAAGTGGACTTTGAAGGAGGATTGGCCGATACCGTCGAGCCCTTCGAGACAGAACGCGCCGGTATCGTCGGTTTTGGTCCACCAATGGCGGCCGTGCGGGATGAAGGTGTCCACGTTAATCCCCGCCATGGGGTTGCCCGCCGCGTCACGGACGTTGCCGGCGATCGCGAAATCTTCCGGCGGGTGTACAACTATCTCGAAATCTTCCACACGGTCACCCGACTTCACCTCGAGGAACCGGCGTTTCACCGGCACCTGCTGCATGGAACGATCGCCACCGATGGGCGACCGGTGGTACACGATGATGCGGTGTTTGCCG
>Ga0180433_10004493_pt1 | contig 19553 bp, 15 predicted proteins | sample SS_ome_8_FD_132980 | JGI IMG/M metagenome (GOLD analysis project Ga0180433, IMG submission 132980) | Hypersaline lake sediment archaeal communities from the Salton Sea, California, USA - SS_1_D_1 metaG | ecosystem: Environmental > Aquatic > Non-marine Saline and Alkaline > Hypersaline >... | reverse complement strand
GGCTATCAGTTGACGAGAAACGGTACAACCAATGCGATGCGGAGCTATATGAACGGATTGAGTGACACCGCTCTTTCTTCGAGTGCAACCGTAAATGACGGCAACTGGCACCACGTTGCAGTAACATACGATTCAAATTCATCGGAAAGAATAATATACATTGACGGTGAGGATTCCGGCAGCGACACACCATCGGGACTGCTGAATGACACCCATGGCGAGACATTTGTAATCGGCGGAAGACTTAACAGCGACTTCGACCACCGTGGATGGGACGGCCGAATTGACGATGTCCGCCTGTATGACCATATATTATCACCTGGTGAGATACGGCTGCTTGCCGGTTTGTACAAGGCCTGGCAGCCCGAACCGGAAAATGGCGCCGAAGGTGTCAATGTGAACGTGGATATCAAGTGGACTGCGGGCAATCCATGGGTTACGCACAGCGTGTATTTAAGCAGCAATTGGAACGATGTGAACGAGCGTCAGTTAAGCGCCCGTAAGGCTACGGGCCTTACAGACCCAAACTGGAGTCCGTTAGGAGAGCTTCTCGCCGGCACGCTTTATCACTGGTGTGTAGATGAGACCGACAGCAACGGTACTTACCCAGGTGATATCTGGCAGTTCAAGACTGAAGACGTAAACGCTACAAACCCCTTTCCTGTTGATGGTGGCATAAATGTAGCCCTTGAGCCGGTGCTTAGCTGGTCGCCGGGATGCCCAGCAGCAGATTCCAATGGTCACGATGTGTACTTCGGCACCAATTACAACGCTGTGGCTGATGCCAATCATAACTCGGATGAGTTTTTAGGCAATTTCGATGTTAATTACTGTCGTCCTGATTGCCTCAAGGCGAGAACCACCTACTACTGGGCCGTCGATGAAATCAATGGCACGAATACCTGGCCGGGTGATATATGGAGCTTTACCACCGAGACGGAGGGCTATTACAAAGACATTTTTGTAGATGCCGGAATTTACATAGCCGACAGACCAAGTTACCTGTTACCTGCTGTGGCCTATCTGGGACTTGCAAATGAATATCTTGTTCTGGCAAGAAGCAACCCAACGCAGGATGACTACGACATACAGGATATGGTCTTTATCGGCGACGGCAATGATGATAACGGCCGACTGCTTTATCCTGACGGCGAACCAAGATTCCGTCTTCTTTATGTAAACGGCGGTTCCTCTACAGACCACGGTGGGTCGCTCGGTGAAAATGGTCGCCAAAGGATGAGGGATTTTTTTTACAGTGGAGGCAGCTATTCCGGCTCCTGTGCCGGCGCCTTTCTGTGCTCGACGGGTACGACTTCTGTGCCTGTTAAAGAAGAATACCTGCATATCTGGCCTGCACGATGTATGAGCAAGAGCTTAACGGCCTATGTTGGGATGGATATTCCCTCGAATTCGGCACTGCTTGACTATTACGATTTTGGCGGCGACCTCTATATTTCAGAAGTCAGACATCACGGCGGCCCCTGCGCTGACGAAAACAACAGTATTTACTGGGCTGAAGGCACTGAGATTCTTTCAATATTTGATTATCCTCCGCACGATTACCACAATAAAGTGAACACCTGGGCGTACAAGAAAGACGCCAACTCCGGTCGGCTTGCAGTAATTGCCTCTCACCCTGAAATTGTAACCGACGGGATGCCGGCAGATACAGCAGAGAGCGTAAGCTACGGTGAGCAGAGGGATTATACCGCAGCCGTCTGGCGGTACGCAATGGATGGTCTTGGAGACCCGGCCGTAAAGGCAACCCTACAAAATGGTGTTATGCGTCTGATGAACGATAACAGTACTGCCGGTCATGAAAAGGTCGGCGACAAACAGTATCATCATTTTACAGTTCAAATAGCTTCGGGGATGAAACTGACGATTACTTTAGATGGTCTTGATGAGGTTAACGACCTTGACCTTTTTGCCCGCAAGGATGATTTTGCCTTAAGAGGCGAGACCAGCCTTTACGAGGCGAGCAATACCTCAAGTCCCGATGAGACGCTAACCATAAACGACCCTTGTGCCGGGCTTTGGTACATAGGGGTTAAAGGTGTTAACACCGTTTCAACCACCCTTATGAGCTGGGGCCAGGATTATACAGGCAATCTTGGGCTGCTTAACGGCGTGGCCTATACAATTACAGCCGAGTGGCATATGCTGGGCGATTTTGTCGGGGATTACGGCGTGGACTCTGTGGATTTTTCTGTTTTGGCACTGAGCTGGCGGAAAGCACAGGGGCAGGCCGGATACGACCCTAATTGTGATATTAGTATCCCTGCCGATGATATAATTGACGAAAAGGACCTTGATGTATTCAGCGATAACTGGCTGGCAGGAAAATAACTAACTATTGCGATCTGATTTGTAAACTCAAGGGCTGTGAGCATAGTGCTTGCTGTCTTTTTTTCTCATCTAAAACTTTCCAATAATCACCCGGCAATAGGCGGGAGCTTGGGGCATATTTTTGGGGGCAAAGCGATACTTTTTACCAAATATCGGCGGCTAAATATCCGATAGTAGAGCAGGTATAAATCCCGGTGAACACCGGCGCTATACAAACAGTTCATAAATTCGTTATGTCTTATAACTATGTCGCTAAAACGAAGAAAAAATGAAAATAACGTAAATTGCTCCGAAGATGAAAACAGCAGCAACAGCGATACTTCGCTGATTGAGCAGATAACGCCGTCAGCTCGGCAGATAAACTGCCTTGAAATTGAGCGGATAGCCAAAATTTGTGTCGAAAACATTCCGAAACTGGTCGGTGTGAGTTTTGCATCGCTGTACGTACTTGATGAAACAAATAACATTTTACATCTTCAGAAGTCCAATCATCCGTTTTTAATAAACAAGATAGTTTCGCTGAACCAGAATCCGCCGTCACCTATGGTTATGGCTGTCAGGAGTAAAGAGCTTATTTTGATTGGGGACATCAACACGCATAAACGGCCTATAATCAAAAAATCGCAGCGTGCTTTTGCCGAGAATTACAAGACCAACAACTGCGCAATCTTTCCTCTTATTTGCCAGAACAGGGTGGTTGGTGTGCTGAATTTATCGGACAAGATGGAAGGCGTCGGCCTGAATTGTGAAGATATTGCTCTGGTGGAGTTATTCAGCCAGCTGGTTGGCGCGTCGATCGGCAATATAAAGTTGTTCGAGAAGATACAGCGTCAGGCCACGACGGACGGCCTAACCGGTCTTGCGAACCATAGAACGTTTTATGAAATTCTCGAAAGGGAACTGTGGCGCTGCCGACGATACGGCGGACAAATATCTCTGATTATGATTGACATCGATAATCTTAAAAAGATAAACGATACGTACGGGCATCGGGTCGGCGACAAGGTAATAAAGGAAATCAGCAGAAGAATAAGAGAATGCATCCGCCAAATCGATACAGCGGCGCGCTACGGCGGTGATGAATTTGCGGTCATTTTGCCTAATACATCCCTGAGAGATGCAACAGTCGCAGCGGAACGTATGGTTGATGTAGTTGCAAATTCGCGGGTAACCTGGGACAAAGAGCAAATAGAGTTGTCGATAAGCGTTGGACTCGGTCAATATGATGCTGAAAGCAGTCCGGAAGATATTACGAGCCGGTCCGATGAGGCGCTATACTCTGCTAAACAGGCGGGCAAGAATACATTTAGAATCTTCCAAGGCTCCAAAAAATAGAGAGTCTTTGATTGTGGTCAGGGCACTAAATATAACAGGGCAAAAGAAAACCCCGGCTCTGGGGCCGGGGCCGAACACAAGTCATCTATATTCGTTTAACGATTTTTTACCACTCGTTTTCGTTGCTTTCTGTCTCTCTTGGATGAGCGTTCTCATAAACCTCTTTAAGTTTTCCGGTAGTAAGATGCGTATAGACCTGAGTAGTTGAGAGCGACTGATGCCCAAGCAGTTCCTGAACGCTTCTTAAATCGGCACCATTGTTTAACATATGCGTTGCAAAGCTGTGCCGTAAAGTGTGGGGGCTGATAGCCGGGTCAAGGCCTGCCATTTTCAAGTACTTGTCCATTTTACGCCTTACACTCCTGGTGCTGAGTCGTCTTCCGTGCTTGTTGACGAACAGAACCTTCGAATCAAAGTTGCTGTTGCTTTGCGCCCTTTTATTTCTAAACTCCATATAATACTGAATAACCTGCAAAGCAGATGAGCCTATTGGAGCAATTCTCTCCTTTTTGCCTTTGCCTCTGATGTGCACCACTTCACCGAGAAAATCCACATCATCCATATTCAAAGCAACAAGCTCACTGACTCTTATTCCCGTGCTGTAAAGAGTTTCCATAATTGCCCTGTCTCTGGCACCGAGCCAGTTGTCCATAGGCGGCGTTTCGAGCAATCTGCTGACTTGCTCATATTCGAGGAACCTCGGCAGTTTCTTTTCCTGTCTGGGCGTTCTGACGGCCATAACCGGATTAGAGCTGATGTGATTTCTTTTCACGAGAAACTTGTAAAAGCTTCGCAGAGTAGCAAGTTTACGGGCAATTGTTGATTTGGAATATTGTCTCTCATTCAGAAGAGCCAGATACCCTCTTACAGTATTGACATCAGTGGAAATAAGTAACTGGTCAATCTTAGGGGCGGTGTGTGTGGCAACAGTTGCAGCCGAAGCAGTTTCTGCTGAAGTAATCGGTTCCAGTGAAGCCGGCTCAGAAGATGGATGATCGCTTTGAGAAGTACTCAACAGATACTCGGCAAACTGACTGAGGTCGGCACCATAACATTTGGCGGTATGTTCAGAGAAACGCTTTTCATAACTTAAGTAATTCAGAAACTCCTGGATAATCACACTATTTTCCATAATCTACCTACCTTTTAATCTTACTGGCTGCCCCGCGTTGGGTAAGCTGACAAAAAAAGCATCTGTTCATCACGGGGTCAAACAAATTCAATATATATTAATCGCTTTCGCTATCGATGTTAGTTGTCGAGAGCGACTGCACATTAGTACTTTCGTGTAAAAGTTTGTCGGCCTGACCAATAAGTGACTGGGTAAGCTTGAAGCTGAGAACAGCTGCGTCAAACCAGTCAAAATTTGTGCATTTATCCTTTGCCTGCTCAACTAAAGTGTCGAGGAGTTTATCTTCACAGCCGCTGTCATAACGAAATATGAACTTCTCAGCGCCTTTATTTAAAACAAGTTGTCTCTTTGTTCTTTTCATTGATATCCGTGATTCAGAACACACCGAAAGTTCCTTCTTGCTTCAAGCCGATTTCAGCCCAAGACAAAGAGCACAAAAATGCTCACACAAATGCCTATATCCTTTATCGGTCTATAATCAGCCGGCTAAAGTTGAATCTCAGATTTTCCCAGAAAATGCGATAAAATCGACACTTTAGGAAATACTACAAGAGTTTTATCGGCCAATAAGTCCCCCATCTTTATAAATTGGAGGCGGCATTAAGAAATTATGGCAAATTTTATACAAATTTATTTGCCAAGTCGGTACACAATGTATTGCGACTTGTTTCTAATTTGCTTTGAAAAAGAGTACTCCATCTCTTTGTTCGGTGTCAATATCACCCCGGTTTTGGAGATGACCGAGATATTTTAATGCCTCATTGCGGTGTAGGTTGAGGCTGGCACAAATATCCTTCAGTGAACAAGGCCTGCGTTTCAGCATTGATAACAAGGTTTCTACTTTGTGATTTTGTCCAAAATGCAGTTCTGATACGCCATGGTCTGCATTTTCGATACCACCAGGGCGTTGTGAAAAATCGGTTACCACTTCAACTTCACAGCTTTGACCAAGCCGGGCGGCTATGGTCTGCATCCTTTCAGCATCCAATTTTTTTATGCCGGACTCGGCAGTCGGCCGCACAGCCGTATTGAGCTGGACCTTGTCCGGACGAATTTTCTCTACGGCATCTTTGATTTTCTCAACTGCATCGGCAGTGGTGTTGAGTCCCTCGACAAGAAATACCTCAAGCCATATCAGGCCGGTATAGTCTTTTCGAAATGCGCATAAGCCTGAAATCAGTCTTTCAATACTGATATCGCCGTGCGGGCGATTTACCTTTTCAAACGTCTGTGTGTCACCGGCATCCAGAGAAGGCATCACTACATCGGCCTTTGCACAATCGGCCCGCACATCTTCTCTGTACAAAAGTGTTCCATTGGTCAGTATGGCCAGAGGAATATTAGTAATTTTCTTTATGCCGTCTATAAATTCAGCAAGCCGAGAGTTGAGAGTCGGCTCACCAGAGCCGCTAATAGTAATAAAATCGGCTTTCATGCCCTGGGCTAATCTCTCCTTTAGTTCGTCCAAAACCGTCTTTACAGGGAGGTAGTCTCTTCGCTCGACGGTTTTTTCGGTTGTTCTACCGAGCTGGCAATAGACACAGTCGAGGCTGCAGGTCTTGAAAGGCACAATATCGACACCAAGACTTAGCCCCAATCTTCGTGAAGGAACCGGCCCAAATAGATATTTTTCTTCTTCAGCCACTTTTTTAACTTCGGACGATTTGGAATATTTCTCTGCAGACTTTGAGCAAATCTTCGAGCCAGTCAAGAGGCATAATGCAGGCGGCGTCTGATTTGGCCTTTTGCGGCTCGGGATGTACTTCAATAAAAAGGCCGTTGGTTCCGGCAGCAACTGCAGCTTTTGCAAGCAACGGCGACATTTCCCTGCGTCCTGCGGTTGCATTTCCGAGACCTCCCGGCTGCTGCGTGCTGTGCGTTGCATCAAAAACAACCGGACAACCCAATTTCTTCATAGTTTCGATAGCTGTCATATCATTCACCAGTCGATTGTATCCGAAAAAGGTTCCGCGCTCTGTGAGAATTATTTTTTCATTTCCACAGGTACGAATTTTCTCAACGACATTTTTCATTTCAGAAGGCGAGAGGAACTGGCCTTTTTTTACATTTACAGGTTTTGAGGTTTTTGCACAGGCACAAAGCAGGTCGGTCTGCCGGCAGAGAAAAGCCGGTACCTGAAGACAATCCACCGCCTCGCCGGCTACTGCCGCCTGGTCCGGCTCGTGTACATCAGTCATAACAGGCAAATCAGTCTCACGGCGGACCTGCGCAAGAATTTTTAGTCCCTCCTGCAGACCTGGGCCGCGAAAACTGGAAATGCTGGAGCGATTGGCCTTGTCGAAACTGGCCTTAAAAATCATTCCGACACCTACCCTGCCGCCAATTTCAACAAGCCGATTTGCAATATCCAGACAAAGCTCTCTGCTTTCAATAACACAGGGGCCGGCCATCACAAATAAAGGTGCGTCCAAACCAATTTCGACAGGCTTTGAAACAGAGGATAAACTGCTTTTGCCGCTCTGGTCCCCACCGCCGATTTTGAAATTTACTTTACTCATGCCTCGCCTCCAATAGCGTATAGCGTATAGCGTATAGCGTATAGCGTATAGTTTTATCTGGCTATATGCTGTTGCTTTATTTTAATGCTCTTAGAATTCGGGTTCTTATTCCTGCCGGTCTGGCCCCTTCCGGCACGAGGCAATTAACCGCCTTTGGAATCACCTTAATCTGTACCGGCAAAGGCGGCCCGGGGTCGCCGTCAATTTCAGTCTCGACATCAGAGCTATCGGAAGTGACGGTTATGCTTTTACCCTGCCGATAAATAACGTTACGACTGTCGGCGTGATGCTTGAGGATAGTCAACACAGACTGCTTTAACAATCGCAGCTGAGATGCACATTTATAAACACAGACATCCAGCAGGCCGTCAGACAAATCGGCATAGTGTAATATCTGAAGTCCCATTGCATATCTTGAGATATTTCCGACAAAAATCAATCCTCTGTCGTTAAAAATTTCTTCCCCGTCCACTTCTACCTTCATCGGGTCAAATTTATAGTTCCAGAACGTTCTCCATATCGGCCAAAAATAATCAAAGTGACTGATATGTCCTCTTCGCTGTTCGCTAACGCTTTTCACGACCTTGCCGTCAAAACCAAACCCTGCTACAGAGGTAAAACATTTACCATTTATATTTCCGAGGTCGAGAAGCCGGGTGTAACCTGCTTGAAAGGTTTTTATCGTCGTTTGAATTTTTTCATCAAAACCCAATTCGTTTGCGAGCAGATTTTCTGTTCCGCTGGGCACAATTAGTAACGGCTTGTTACTTCCTTCCAGGCCATGTGCAATTTCTCTGACGGTGCCATCGCCGCCGACAACAACAACGGCTGCGCAGTCATAATCAACAGCGGCTTCGGTGGCCAATTCGCAGGCATTGTCCAAGGAGGCGGTCAAGCCGACCCTGACTTTGAAACCTCTTCTGAGAAGATATTGTTCAAACTGCCGTCCGGCCAATCTGCCGCTGCTCGCACCTGACCTGGGATTTACAATATAAGCGATATAACCGTCACCTGGTTTCATCAATGCTACTCCAAGCTTTTTTGGCGGAGTTTCTCAGCCATCAGGACTGCATAACCTTGTGGGATGTGTGGCAGAACCGCCAGTCCCAAACTTTTCTGCAAATCAATAATACTTTTGTCATCAGGCCCTTCAATCTCCACAAAACTACCCAGCAAAGGCAGATGGTCCAAAGCAACTACACAGTTACCAAGCTTCCAGATTCGTCGTTTCTTTTCAAATTCGAGCACTTTCTCATATCCAAGCGCCAAAAGCAACCTCCGGGTTGAATCGGCGTCTGCGAGCTCAATTTCAATTTCCCGCCTTTTCTTGAATTTATCTTTTTCTCTTGGGCCTTTATAAGTCAAAAATACTTTTTCCCGCTTTTCTGTTATCTGCCGCCGCAGCCTAATGCATCTGTCGGTTTTTATCAATTTTGCATCGGCATTATCAAAATAATAATCTTTCTGTAATTGCTCTTGTAAAAATTCAGCATCGAGCCGAGTCAGACGCCCTTCTATTTCCTCGGTCGAATCAACCTTTATTTTTGCTTCAATTTCAACTGTCATCAGCAAATAATCCGGTATAGCTAAATCACAATATTTACCAGCCGAGATTTAACAACGATAATTCTTCTTGGTTCTTTTCCGGCCATAGCGGCAATTACCTTCTCGCTGCTTAACACCTTTTGCTTAATCTCTTCTTCGTCCGCATCGGCGGAAACTACTATCCTGCATTTTATTTTGCCATTGAGCTGAACGGCCAGTTCAATCTCTTTTTCCTTGATAAGCTCCTGGTCATACTCGGGCCAGGGTTCGTAAGCTAAAGAATCGGTATGTCCCAGTTTTACCCAAAGCTCTTCGGCGATATGAGGTGCAAAGGGTGAAAGAATCAGGACGAATTTCTCAATTATCCATTTGGGACGAATTTTTTGTTTGATGAGGTGATTAAGAAAAATCATCATCGCACTTATGGCCGTATTAAAACTGAAGCTTTCAATATCATCACCTACTTTTTTAATCGTCTGATTCAACAGCCGCAATGTCGTCTCGTGGGCATCAGCTTCTCTTACTGCCTCGACAAGTTCGCCGGTTTCTTCATCAATCACCATTCTCCAGGCCCTCTGCAGGAACCGGTGCACACCCTCAACGCCCTGCATATTCCAGGGTTTGATAGCTTCCAGAGGCCCCATAAACATTTCATAAAGCCGCATCGAATCGGCACCAAAATCGGCGATAACCTTATCGGGATTGACGACATTGCCGCGGGACTTGCTCATCTTCTGGCCGTCTTCGCCAAGTATCATTCCCTGATTGACAAGTTTATAAAACGGCTCTTTGGTGCTGACATAGCCCAAGTCATATAGAAACTTATGCCAGAAGCGTGAGTACAAAAGATGCAGCACGGCGTGTTCAGCGCCGCCGATATACAAATCAACTCCCTTCAGAGCCATCCAGTATTTTTCTTTTTCGCTGTCCCAGGCCTGCTGATTATTATGCGGGTCGAGGTATCGCAGATAGTACCAGCAGCTGCCGGCCCATTGAGGCATTGTGTTTGTCTCACGTTTGGCTGTGGCGCCATCGGGCAAAGTAACATTGACCCAATCGTGGGCACTTGCCAACGGCGGCTCACCCATCCCGCCGGGCTTATAGTTTTCAACCACCGGCAGCTCCAAAGGCAAATCTTCTTCGCTCAGCGCGACAATTCTGCCGTCTTCTGTATGGAGAATTGGAAAGGGTTCTCCCCAATAACGCTGCCTGCTGAAGAGCCAGTCGCGCAGTTTATAGTTAACAGCTTTTCTGCCAAGGCCTTTTTCACCGAGCCAGTTTGTAATTTGCTCTTTGAATTCGGCGGTTGTCAGCCCGTCGAACTGTCCGGAGTTAATCGCCTTGCCGTCGCCGATGAAGCATAACTTGCCTTGCTTGACTAATTTGGCTTGTTCACTATCTTGCGGTTCAACAACCGGGATGATTGGCAGGCCGAATTTTTTAGCAAATTCAAAGTCCCTTTCGTCGTGAGCCGGAACCGCCATAATTGCACCGGTGCCGTAGCTTATTAAAACGTAATCGCTGAGCCAGATAGGGATTTTTTCGCCGTTGACCGGATTTATGGCGAAAGCTCCGGTGAAAACACCGGTTTTTTGTTTTGCCAAATCTGTTCTGTCCAAATCACTCTTCCGTGCCGCCTGCCGGCGATAAACCTCCACAGCCTGCTTTTTGTCATCGGTCGTAATAACGTCAACAAGTTTGTGCTCAGGAGCCATAACCATATAAGTTGCGCCGAAGAGGGTATCCGGGCGAGTGGTAAAGACGCGAATGATTTCATCGAAGCGGTCAATTTTGAAATCAACGTCGGCTCCGACGCTCTTGCCAATCCAGTCGGTCTGCAGTTTTTTTATAGATTCAGGCCAATCCACTTCGCTTAATTCGCTAAGGAGTCTCTCAGCATATCTTGTTATTCTCAGCATCCACTGCCTCATCGGCTTTCTGATAACCGGATGGCTACCGCGCTCACTCACTCCACCCACGACTTCTTCATTTGCCAGGACAGTCCCCAAGGCCGGGCACCAGTTGACGGGCACTTCGTCTTCGTAAGCCAGGCGGTTATCGCCTATAAACTTTCGCTTTTCGGCCTGGCTTAAACCATCCGGAATCGGCAACTGTTCTATTGGTTTTGCCCTCTGCTCGGCCCGGTCAAAATAGCTGTTGAAAAACTTCAGGAAAATCCACTGGGTCCACCTGTAATAATTCGGGTCGGTGGTATTTACTTCCCGGTCCCAGTCATAGCTGAAACCCAGTGATTTGGTTTGCCGACGCATACCATCGATGTTTTTTTGCGTGGTTGTTGCAGGATGTGTGCCGGTCTCGACGGCATACTGCTCTGCCGGCAGACCGAATGCATCCCAGCCAAAAGGGTGCAGGACATTGAATCCCCTCATTCGTTTATAGCGGGCGACTATGTCGCTTGCCGTATAACTTAGCGGATGACCAACGTGCAGGCCTTGCGCGCTGGGGTAGGGAAACATATCCAGCACATAATATTTGGGTTTGGAATCATCACAGTCATTTGCCTTAAACGTCTTGTGCTTTTGCCAGAACTGCTGCCACTTCTTCTCAATCTCACTAAACTTATAAGAACCTTTTTTAGCACTCATTTATCCTTACCACTTCCTCATCAAAAGAATAAAAACAGGTAGAGGGGACTCTAATTGCGGGCCTGCCGTCATCTCTTAACTTGCCTGATTACTTATTTTACAACAGATTCGAACATAATTCTAACAAAAATATCGGTTATGCCGATATCAAGGAAAAAATTGTTTAGCCTGCCGTATTAAAAAAATTATAAAAAAACTGCAATATCGACCTTGCCGGCAAATTGCTGCCCGTCCCATAAAACTGTTTCTGACAAAAAGCTACGCAGACTCAAAAACCAAAATAGAAAAGAGCAGGTTGATTTCAAGACTATTTACCATATCAAATTTATTTTTGATTTTTTGCTTTTGGCGGTTTTTAGCTTATATTTTAAGTAATGAAAGGTGGTGAAAAGCAAGCTCAACTCCCTGAATTTTGCGGCCGGCATCTTTCTAAAGAAAGAGCAGACACCGCCTACATAATTGTTTGCAGTTCATCGAGGTGAATACCTGATAAACAGCAATGAATTGATGAGATTGGAAAAATAATGAAAGCTGTACAAAATACCCCCAATACTCTTAATGCATCAAAAACAAATGGAGACCACTTCTTCGGCGAGTTACTGGTCTCAAAGGGGCTAATAGCCCGCAGAGAATTAATCGAAGCACTAAACGAGCAGCGTGAGCACGGCGGTCGCCTCGGCGACGTACTGGTTAATCAGAAAAAGCTCAACGCCGAGGACATTACCCGCACCCTGGCCGAGCACCTGTCAATGGAATACGTCCGGCTCGACAATATTTCTGAAATAGATATAAATACTGCTCGAATCCTGCCTGAGAGCATTGCCAAGCGATTCTGTCTTCTGGCTATCGGCGAGGAAGAGGACAAAATTATCATTGCAATGGCAGACCCGCTCAACGTCATAGCAATAGATACAATCACGTTGAAGATAAAGCGTCAGATAAAAGTGGTGATTAGTTCTGCCGAGGAAATTAGCCGGGCCATAGAGGCAATTTTTCACGGTTCCGATGTCGAAGAACAACGGCTTCGCGACCTGGTAGAACTCGAAGTTGAGACCGAAGAGTCTCAGAAACAACAACAGGATGAGGGAGAAGAAGATATCAGCAGTGCAGCTACAAAGGCGCCTGTAATTCGTTTTGTTGACCTTCTGCTTAGTCATGCGGTCAAAAGCAGAGCAAGCGACATTCATATCGAACCGCAGGAAAAATCAATGACGATTCGTATGCGAGTGGACGGGATACTCCGTGAGATGGTTCCGCCGGCCCGGAAGATGCAGGCTGCTGTAATCACAAGAATCAAGATTCTTGCAAAAATGGACATTGCCGAGCGCAGGCTGCCCCAGGACGGCCGATTCAAAATGAAAGCCATCGGCAGAGATATAGATGTGCGTGTATCAATACTTCCGATAATATACGGCGAAAAAGTCGTGATGCGAATTCTGGATACGTCTGCGGTAAACCACAATCTGGACCAGCTCGGTTTCGAACCCGAACTTCTTGTGGAGTTTAAGAGCATATTGGCTCAACCACACGGTATTATAATTGTCACCGGGCCGACCGGCAGCGGCAAAAGCACCACTTTATACTCGGCACTGCAATACCTCAAAGACCCTACGAAAAACATTACGACGGTTGAAGACCCTGTTGAATATCGTCTTGCGGGGATTAACCAGACTCAGGTAAAGACCGAAATCAACCTCAATTTTGCGTCCTGCCTGCGCTCCATCCTAAGACAGGACCCGGACATAGTTTTAGTCGGTGAAATCAGAGACAAGGAAACGGTTGAGATTGCGATAAAGGCGTCTTTGACCGGCCATTTGGTGCTCAGCACGTTCCATACAAACGATGCACCCAGTGCAATAAGCAGACTGGTATATATGGGAGTGGAATCGTTTCTACTGGCTTCATCACTAAACTTAATCGTCGCTCAAAGACTGGTCAGAAAAATTTGTGACAACTGTAAAGAGCCTGTCGGTCTTAGTGAACAGGCCCTTAAGCATTTGAAGATTGACCCCGAAAAGGCAAGGGATGCTGTTTTTTACCATGGTCGGGGATGCAAAAACTGTGCAGAAACAGGGTATTTCGGGAGACTACCGATATTTGAATTCTTGGTTATGGACAGCGATTTCCGTGAAAAACTCATTGAACGCGCAAGTGAATCGGAAATAAGAGCGATGGCACGACAAAAAGGATACGGCGGACTGCTTGAGAGCGGTGTAAATAAGGCCCTGCAGGGCTTAACCACCGCTGAGGAAGTGCTGAGAGTAGCATTCACAGAAAATGTTAAAGATTAACAATCACAAGAAATAATAATTACTGTAAAGACTGTCTGAAACAGTAAATCTTCAACCAGAGCAGCGTAAAGGGGGAAATGGGTTTCGGGTATATTAGGGACTCCATTTCGCAATAAGTCGCAAAATGGGAACTTTTAAAGTAACGGTTTCTTATAAGCTGACGATTCATTTTTTTCTAAACCGAAGGTTTTTAGGCGCCGATTAAGAAAGCGGATAAAAGGTGTAAATCAACAGATTTACTTCTCAACAATTGAAGCGCAAAAATACAGTTTTTGGCTTTTTCCTGAGATGAGCTATTAAATGAAAAACTACAATTATATTGCTCGTGATGTATCAGGGGCTCAAAAGCAGGGATTTCTACAGGCGATTTCCTCCAACGATGTTCTTAGCTGGCTTCGTGAGCAGGGTTTTACTCCGGTCTCTATCAATGAAATTACCACGGCAGCCAACAAAGCCAAGGTAAAATCACGCCGAAAACGCATTAAATCAGCAGAACTGGCGGCGTTGTGTTGGCAGTTGACTACAATGGTAGAGGGAGGAATTCCTATTACCGAAGCCTTAGAAGCCGTCTCGGAAGATATCGAGAATTCACATCTCCAGGACATTCTGAAAAAGGTGCTGGAAAAAGTGCTGAAAGGTCAGCCGTTTTCGGAAAGTCTCGCAGATTTTCCAAAGGTATTTGACCATCTTGCCTGTGCCATTGTGTTATCGGGTGAAACCGGCGGTAATCTTCCAGAAGCGCTTCACAGGGGCGCTCAGTATTTTGACACTCGCGATAAATTGAAGAAAAAAGTCCAGGCGGCAACGACCTATCCCACATTCGTATTATCATTTATCGTTCTGATAGTCATATTCATAATGGCTTTTATAATCCCGCGATTCCGCACGATATTTGACCAAATCGGGAGTGAGCTGCCCGCTTTCACACGGGCATTTATGGGGTTTTATGACATATTGCGATTCAACCTGCTCTATATTATCGGCTCATTAATCCTGTTAATCATTCTCGGGATTTCATGCTCGAAAACTAAAAAAGGCCATGAGCTATTGAGCAGAATTGTCCTTGGGCTGCCACTGCTCGGTATGGTATTCAGCCAGGCTTTTATTGCGATGTTCTCAAAGACAATGTCAATATTAGTTGCTTCCGGGGTTTCAGTGCTGGAAATATTCGATATTCTCAGTGAAATGACACGCAACGATATCATAAAAGACGCGATAAAACAATCCCGAGAGCGTATTGTCGAGGGCTCAAGCATCTCTTCCAGTATGGCTGCCACCGGCTTTTTCCCCAATATGCTAATCAAAATGGTACAAATCGGTGAACAAAGCGGCTCGATATCCCAGGTTCTGGAGAGGACCTCCAATTACTATGAACGCAAGGTAGATACAACCATAACAACTGTAATGAGTCTGCTTGAGCCAATAATGATTGTTACGGTTGGAGCGATTGTATTGGTCGTCGTTCTGGCACTGTATCTGCCCATATTTACGATGTCGGACATAAAAGGGTAGTGCAAGCCCCGAAATGGGAACCCTAAAATAAATAGTAATATAGTCGCCAATAAATTTGGTCGATTGTAATTATGATAAATTAAAGCTAACGGATGCCTGTTTTCGCAGGTATAAGCGGGACCCCATTTTGCAATAAGTCGCAAAATGGGAACCCAAAAGATAACTTCAAAACGTTTTTTAGGAGAAATTGAGATGGAAAGCAGAAAAGGTTTCACGCTAATTGAGCTGATGGTAGTGATTCTTATCGTCGGCATCCTGGCTGCAGTGGCCATTCCGATTCTGCGGGGTAGAATCGATGCTGCCAAGTGGTCGGAAGGCAAGGCGATGATAGGCAGCATCGCAACTGCCATAAGAGCCTACCATGCCGAGAAGGGCCCGACCGGGGCGGTCCCAACGACTCTTGCTCCGGCAGCTACCGGACTGGGCTTTGCGGCCGGTGACCTGACGGGCACCTACTTTGTTGACGCTGACTTTACTTTTAGCGTAACTAGTATGGACCCGTTGACGTTCACAGTTACCTGCACGCCGACTACTACCACTTTGGTCCCTGCTTCATATCAACTGAATCAGGCTGGTCAATGGACGCCGTAAAACAAAGAGGCATAATTGGGGGGCGGCAAATTCTCTGCCCCCCTTTACTGCTTCCGTTAGTGGTCAGTGGGCCGTCGGCATTGCTGTCGGCCTGAAGCTCTTGTATGATTCAAAACAAGGCTGTGAAGTAATTGAAGAACCACAAGCAAAATACTGATGGGGGGTTACTATTATTGAGTTGATGATAGTAATTGTTATTGTCGGCGTTCTGGCCTCGGTGGCTATCCCGATTTTACGCGGCCGAATCAACGAGGCCAAGTGGTCTGAAGGCAAGGCGATGATGGGCACTGTAGCCAGAGCCATACGTGCCTATCATGGAGAAAAAGGCCCAAGCGGCCAGCCGCCAACGAACTTTGGCATCAACACTACAGGGGTGGGCTTCAGGCCTGGCGACCTGGCAGGCAGCTACTTTATTGATGCCGATTTCACGTTCAACGTAACTTCAATGGACCCATTAATATACACGGTTACCTGCACGCCGACCACTACCAGTCTGCGCCCCGCATCATACACCCTAAACCAGGCAGGGACCTGGACTCCATAGACCCAAAAGGTGTTGTTGGAGCAGAAAAGCTCCTTATATATTTTATACGGCAAATACTACAGGGCTTACAAAGGTGAATGCTATACGAAAAAAACAAAACGCAGGTCTGACACTAATTGAGGTAATGATCGCGATGGTTGTTTTAGTTATTATTGCATTAGGTGCTTTGAGCTATCAATATTATGCAGCTTTGCATGCACGTGCAGCCTTAGCGCAAATGACGGCGAGCCGTACCGCACAATTGCTCGTGGATGATTGGAAGAGTGCGGGCGGTTCCGCAACATACAATCCTACAAACCTGAATCTGGGCTTTACAGATTCTGATTTGGATGGTGCCGATTACGAGATTACCGTGGACAATCTTCCAATGTACATGAACCTGTCATATAACAATATCGAACTTGATGATGAAGCACAGATAACACTGCGAAAAATAACCGTACGAGTTAACTGGCGTAATGACCATAGAATACCTACCGGGCGAGCAGAAGAAGAGGCCTCGATGGAGCTGTCCACTTACGTCAGGGTGGATGCCTCAAGTGGATAGGGACAAAATAATGCGATATAGATATAAATTATGTTCCGGTGTAACTTTAATTGAACTGGTTATTTCAATTGCAACTGCCTTAATTGTAGTGCTGGCGGCAGGTGTTCTGTTAGTTTCCGGTAACCGCTCGTGGATTAATACCTACAATTCTGCACATGAACAGATAAAAATTGATGCTCAGACGGTTATGCTCACATTTGGCAGCGTAGGAAGGAAAGCTAACCGCACAAACTATACGATATATAATAAAAGCGGACAAGGTTTTTACCCCGCTCTTCCGCAAACATCCGATCCGGAAGAGGTAATTTTCGGCGATGCTGTAGAGTTCCGGTATTGGGATGTTGAGCTTGACGCAGATGACAGTCACGGCCTGTTAGACACAACAAAGACTGCTACAGCCTATGCTCTGTTTTATATTGATGATAATCAGTTAAAAGTAGATTATGGCCCATATCCACCAGGAGCGGTACCTTCGGGTGGCGGCGTCAGAAACACCTCGAATATTACAACGACAGTTTTGGCTGAAAATGCAACCACCGACCCCAACACTGCCGGCGCCTTTAGCCATACAGCCATAAACGGGGCTGGGCGTGGATGCGTCAGAATCAAAACTACTCTAACAGACCCTAATGACCAAGAGAGCATCGATGTAATGACTTCTGTGATGATGCGGAATGTATGGCCTAAGTGAGTATAGAAAAGATACACAAGAAAAAAGGGTGATAAAATGAGAGCTGAGTGCAAATACAAATTCATACAACGACAGGGGTCGGTATTGGTATTAGTGGTCTTATCGATTGTTATCCTTACAGCTCTGGGACTTGGAATGTTGACCGTGGCTTACGGAGCCCGGTTAAATGCTATTCGAACTGCAAACAGAGCTATCGCGATGCTGGCTGCCGAAGCCGGATATGAAAAGGCTGTTTTCTGGCTGAGCCAACAACCGGATGTGGCATATATAATGAAGACCGGAGGCACTTATTCAGATTCACTGAGCTTCACAAACAGCTCGTGCGATTACGATGTTTCTTTCTTCTCTTACTTAGGTTCTCGGCCCGCTTATAAAATAACATCCACAGGTCGCTGCGGCAGTCCTGCCTTTAGTAAAACAGTAGATGTTATAATGCTCCAGCAGATAGGAGGCTGGGATATGGGGGTTTGCAAAGTCCCAAGTGGTACCACGTCAACTCAACCGGTATATTTTGCGTCCGGTGAAATTATTGACCTGCCTCTGCACATAAATAAGCTTAACGACAGCCCTGATGAAAAAGATATCTATATAACCGGCAACCCTCAGTTCCTTCAGGAAGTATCGGTCAGCGAATCAAGATATACCAGCGGCGGCAGCGATAAATACGCAGGGGTGATGAATTTATTTCAGGGGGGCATTGATTTTGACCAGCCAAACAGTAAAATAACTGATGAATCCGCCATACAGACAAAAGTGAATCGTTTTAAAGATAGCACTAAAACAGGAGCCAGATTCACACCGACAGCAACTGCACCGATAACCAATCCTCTTGCTGCTACGCAAATTGAATTTGGTATTATTGATGGTGTCGGAAAAGTACGAATTACTAACAATTGTACAGTGCGCGGCTTTCGCCAAAGCGAGGCCAGCAGGACCTGGGATTACAGGATTAAGCCAAACACTGGTGGAGAACAGTATGAGAGATATTACATTTATTCTTATCATCTGATGCCGGAAGATGCAGAAAGTACAGGCCAAAGGACAATTTACAATGTTACCGACAGCTATGTTACTCAGTCAATCGGTGGTGTGGAATCGGAGCCGGGCGGGCAGATATTTGTTGACGGAAATGTGATTATTGGCGGTGACCTTACGCTGCATAACGGCAATCAATTAGTAAAAGGTAAAATTACCATTGTGGCTACGGGCAACATCTGGGTTGCGGATTCAATCCTGCTGGATGGACCGCACGACGCAGACGGCAGACCATCAGAAGACAACCCTAATGCATTAGGACTTATTGCACAAGGTGCGATTAAAGTGGTTGACCCGGGGATGAGTGACTATAGTTACGTTGACGATCAACCCGTCACACCTGAAGATTATACATACGTTCCAATAGGTATACCCGATTCCGGTCAACCCAGCGATTCCTATAAAAGGCATTTACCAAATCAGTTGGAAATAGAGGCTGCTATGACAGTTGGTGGAGGTGGTTTTGGTGCCGAGAATGTAAGACGCAGTTCTTACGGCGATAGAAAAGAAGCAAGCGGAAGCCAGGATGATTTGGTTGTGCGAGGCGCTATCACCGAAGCCATTCGCGGCGTGGTGGGTTTAGTTGGCAGTGATGGTTACATTAAAAAATACTATTTTGACCCCCGTTTACTTAAAGGTATTCTGCCCGGCGATGTATGGCTAAGAGGTAAATATACCCCAGCTCCTGCCGGCTGGAAGGATTACTAAAAAACATCAATCCTGAATTTAAGCCTTTTCGTAAGCGTTCACGCGGTTTTGGCCAAAGGAACGGCTGCGGGTAGTAATGATGGAACAGGATGACCATTCAAGTGACAATGACACGCTTCACGCAAATATTCAATAATACTGCGGCCCT
>Ga0180433_10004492_pt1 | contig 19553 bp, 19 predicted proteins | sample SS_ome_8_FD_132980 | JGI IMG/M metagenome (GOLD analysis project Ga0180433, IMG submission 132980) | Hypersaline lake sediment archaeal communities from the Salton Sea, California, USA - SS_1_D_1 metaG | ecosystem: Environmental > Aquatic > Non-marine Saline and Alkaline > Hypersaline >... | reverse complement strand
TTTTATGGGTATTCATAGAAATAACCTCAAGAAAATAATTTTTAAATATTTTTTCGCAACTTTTCAAAAAACTTTTAGTAAATATCGCACCCGCATAGCGGGTGGCTTTAAGAAGCCTCTAAAAGAGGCTTAATTCTTCCTGGGCAGTTTGCTCAATGCCTTTTTTCTCTTGATATAGTTACGGTACCTTTAGGACTATTCTTTCAAAGCAATGGTGCTTCTATTTTTATAGTCCACTTTGTTTTAAAAATATTCAGATAGTACATTTTAATCTTTACGGTAAAACCATTTAACCATTACCACCTTCCAAGAAGATGGTTTCTATGGTTAAATGAATTAGCTGTTGTTGTGATTATTGTTTTCCTAGTGGCAGGTATATAGTTCAAGTTATAAGTTAACAGATGTATTACAACTTATTTATTTTAATATTAACTTCCTTAATTCTTAATGTCAAGATATAGAGTATAAAATATTTTATAAATAAATATTAAATCAATTGCCGGTAAAGATTATTGATCATCTATGAAGAGTAAATACCGCATCCGCATAGCAGGTGGTTTATTTAACCATTACCACCTTCAAAGAAGGTGGTTTTCTATGGTTAAATAAACCTATAAGTAGTTTTCATTATTCTCAAGATGCTTTTTCATTAATTGTCGTGCTTCTTTTCTGTCTTTACTTTCTATAGCTTGGATCATTTTTTCATGATAATATAATCCGGGTTCTGTCCCCATGGCTTCAACAATTTTAACCATATGATTCCTGAAAAAATCTTTTATAACAAAATTTGCCCTGATAATGATGGGATTCTTGGTAATTTGTGATAAAGCCAGATGAAAGTTTAAATCTTCTAAAGCAAACTTTTCCAAATTATTTTCTCTATACTTTTTCATTTTTTCTAAAATCTCTTTTAATCTTACAATATCATTATTGGATGCCCGTTCAACAACTAATTCAATAGAGCCAATCTCGACAATCTTTCTGTATTCATGCATATACACTGCCTGGGAGCGATCAAATTGAATAAGTGGCAATAAAGAACTGATAAAAGATTCAGTAAAAGAATTTTTCACAAATGTACCCTGTCCTCTTTTCTTTTCAAGAAGATCAAGAACAACTAAAGCTTGTAAAGCTTCCCGTATTGTTATCCTGCTGACATTTAAAATTTCAGTAAGTTTATTTTCGGAAGGTATTTTATATCCGGGTTCCCATTTGCCAGTAATAATCTGATCTTTTAGCTGTTCAAATACCTGGCTGGTCAAATTTTCGGTTTTTTTAATTGATTTCAATATTTGTCTCCAATCAGACTTTTATGGAATAGCTTCAAAAAAATTTGCCTGGTTTAATACACCTGAGAATAGATGGGATGAAATTACATCTATACTATTATTATATATGTTGTTAGATGTATTACAACTCTGATTTTAATAAATATCAGAATATTTATCTACTTATCTATTGTTTCCTTCTGTTGTTATCCTCCAAATAAAATGATTTTTATATTCTTCCTATTTGGAAGTTAAAAGATTTCTGTTTTTCTGCTATACTGAAGTAAGTTAGGATATTCATCTCAGCAACAAAAACATGAAAAGTAAAATCCAAAGCATAAGATAACAAATGATTGTAGAGGCTTGAAAAATGAATTTAGAACGATTAGCAAAAAGTGTTAAAAATAATTTATCATATTTGGCTTCCTCTGAGCAAGAAAAGGAAAATTTAGATCGGATTATTGCTGCAATACATGTTATAGACCGAGTATTTTTTGTCAAACACAAAAGTGATGCCTATATTGATACTGCCCTTCCTATCGGATATAACCAGACCATCTCGCAACCATCTACAGTAGCCAGAATGCTTATGCTGGCGAATTTAGAAACCGGGAACAGCCTGTTAGAACTCGGTGCAGGAAGTGGCTGGAATGCCAGTATAGCCGGTTATATTATCTATCCGGGAAAGGTCTTAAGTTTGGATATTGTTCCCCAGCTGGTAGAAGAAGCCTGCCAAAACCTGAATAAACTTAGAATGAACTTAAATCATGAAGACAGTCAAAAATTGAGTCATATTGAATTTAAAGATTGCAATATCTTCAAAAATCTTGATTTCTGGCAGAAAAAGTATGATAAAATCATTATTACTGCAGGTATAGAAAGAAACCAGGAAACATTAATCCATGAATTGGCAGAAAAAACACTAAAAGAGAAAGGGATTTTAGTCTGTCCGCATACTTATGGACCGTTAATTATCCTAAAAAAAGAGAGCGGGAAAGTCTCTAAAAATGTAACTTTAGAACAATATATTTTTGTGCCATTACTGGAATAAGAGATTTTGGATTTTTTAACTCAACTTTCCGTTTAAAACCTTGGCAGCCGTAAGGACCGGATCCCATACCGGTGAGAAGGGAGGCGCATAAGCCAGGTCCAGGTTTTCCAGTTGTTCAACTGTAAACTTCCCGCTAAGCGCAGTTGCAACAATATCAATCCGTTTGGCTACTCCTTCCTCTCCTATCATGCTGGCACCAAGGAGTTTCTTAGTATCACGATCTGCCAAAAGACTAATTTTAATAGGTTTGGACCCCGGATAATAGCCGGCTCTGGAATGACTGTCTATGGTTATTTTGATGGGATTAAATCCATGTTCTCGGGCAATTTCCATATCGGCAATTCCCGTTGTGGCAACCTCCAGTTGAAAAACTTTCACCACAGCCGTTCCGGCGACCCAAGCCAAAGAAGTTGTTTTCCCTCCTATTGTACTTCCGATGGCACGGCCATGCCGGTTAGCAGCTAATGCCAGTGGAATATAGTCCGGTTTCCCGGTTACCACATGTGTTACTTCTGCACAATCTCCTGCAGCATAAATACCAGGAACATTGGTTTGTCCATATTCATCAGTGGCAATGGCACCCGTTTGTCCTAATTGAATACCAGCTTCTTTTGCCAGTGCTACTTCAGGAGCAATGCCGGCTGCTACAAGAACCATTTCAGTTAGTAACTCATCCTCACCTTTCTTATCACCGATTTGTACAGATAGTTTCTTTTCATCTGTTGTTTGAATGCTCCGGACAGATTTCCCCAGATGAAGAGTCGTATAGTTCTTGATATGGTTTTCTACCACCTCTGCAATCTCCGGACCAAAGGAATTTAATACATGCGGAAGCAGCTCAATAATATGTATATTCATTTCCCAAGTAGAAAGTGCTTCAGCCATTTCCATTCCAATATAGCCTCCCCCAATGATAGATGCTGATTGTGGTGAATAGTTTTCTAAATATTCTTTGATCTTTCTGGCACTATCCATATCACGAAGGACAAAAACACCAGGTGAATCAATTCTTTCAATCCTGGGTTTTAAGGCTTTAGCTCCGGTGCTGATCAGAAGCTTGTCGTATGTAAGATTGATTACCTTATCCGCTGTTTTTACAGTTAGATTCTTATTCTTAGGTTCAATCTTAGTCACTTCATGATTTAATCGAAGATCAATCTTTCGTTCTTGTCTGAATTTTTTCGGAGGAATAGCAACCAGATCTTCTAAATTGCTAACATTTCCTTTAATGTAATAAGGTAAACCACAGGCAGCATAAGAAACCCATGGCCCTTTCTCTAAAACAATAATTTGCAAATCAGGATTTTCCCGTCTGGCTTTACTGGCAGCACTCAGCCCAGCCGCATCCCCACCGATCACTACAAAACGCTCATTCATAAACTTCTCCTTACCATCCTATTCCTATGACATTTTTCTTATGCGTATTTCTATATCTTCCTGATCTTTTAACAATTCAATCAATTGACTGGTATCTGTATCACCAAAGTGATAGGGATAAATCACCTTAGGTTTGATTGTTTTTGCCGCATCAGCCACCATTTCCACCGTCATGGTATAGGGTAAATTCATAGGGAGAAAAGCAATATCAATATTTTCTAAATCTTTCATTTCCGGAATATTTTCCGTATCTCCCGCAACATATACATGTAGTCCTCCAAAATGAATGACATAACCATTTCCTACCCCCTTGGGATGGAAAGGCTGCCCGTTATCCCGTTTATGCTGAATATTATATGCCGGGACTGCCTCGATCATGATGTCTTTCACCGTTTGTACATCCCCGTTTTTCATTACCAATCCGTCACTAATCTGTTCTAAACATGCTTCTGTTTGTACGATAGAAGTTTCTTCCTTTTTGATGAGATTAATTGCATTTATGTCCAGATGATCAGCGTGTTCATGGGTCAGTAAAATAATATCTGCTTTAGGCAGTTTTCGGTAATCTGTTAATCGCCCATAAGGATCTACATGAATTATTTTTTCTTGAAATAAAAAAACAAGTGTACCATGACCAATAAAGGTTATCTCTAATTCCCCTTCTGTTGTTTGAAAAGAATCTTTTTCAAATTGAGATTGTGCATGAGAAAAATTTGCCAATCCTAAGAATATCAATAGTACTAAAAGATCTTTTAACATATTATCCCTCCTAAAATAATGATTGATTAAAATATCTATTTGCTCTAAACTTGAATCATTCTCCAATTTTTTTGGTCAAAAAACGAAATACTATAAACAAAAAACTATATTTTACTCAATCTTCCATACCCTCACATTCTGGCGTCCCCAGTTATTCGCTTTTTGCAACTCGCCCAGGTTGAAACAGACATCAATATGCTTGCCCTTAATTGCACTGCCACAGTCATCCGCCACACCCAGGCCGTAACCCTCTACATAAAGTACATCACCGTATTGAAACATACCGTAATCTGGGTCAATGGCAATACTGCCATGGCCTGCCGGATAACCGGTGGCGGTGTAACCATCCGCATAAGGAGCAGTACATTCTTCATCAGGAGTATAGGCTGTAGCAAGAACCTGATAAAATGGATAATTAAGTTCAGTTTCTGTTCGATTTTTTAAATTCTGCTCGATGACCTGTGCTGCATTTCGAGCCTTTTCCCAATCGATTTTCTCCTTAAAATCATATTTCTTAAATTGTGATACCTTTTTTTGTTCTTTCTTGTCTTCAATCAAGATAGTAATGGTATAACCTTCGTCTTTTTCTTTTTTCAGCATCTGGTGCTGATTGGTTACTCGAACAACCTTCCCCTGTTTATTCTTAACTATATAAACATGGGCAGCAACCGGTAAAGTGAATTCTAGTAATAGGATAACAAGAAATAGAACAAATAAAATAGAAAACCAATCAGCAGAAAAATTCTTTTTTAGTCTTTTCAATATTTCATCTCTCCGACCAATTGTAATTTTACAAATAACCAGGGAGCACCGGCTCCAATCCATAAACCAAGTATAGAATAACGAATAAAACGAAAAATTTGATAAGCAGTCTGACCGAGCTGTGGAAAAAACAGTTTTAATCCAAAATATAAGATAAAAATGCCCAGAATACCAATCAATAAACGTGCTATTCGTTGCCAGAGAGTACCATGGGCACCCTGAAAATGAACAAAACGGGCATTAATGACCAATCCCCATCCGACACCAGTAAGGGTAGCAACAACACTAATCATATCATCAGAAGCAGGAATTAATAGCATAATAACAGGCAATAAACTAATATAAAAAAGTTTTGTTTTAAAATCGATAGTGAATTTTTTTATACTCTCCACTCGTTGCATTACATAAAAATGATATAGATAAAAAATGAATCCACCTGCTATCCAGCCACCCACCACATCATGGGGAAAATGAACACCCAGATAGATACGCGAAAACCCAACTAAGAAAGATAAAAAAATAGCTAAATACCAGATGATTCGTTGATGACTCTGATAAGCAATACTACACCAGACCAAAATGGAAGATTGAGCATGACCGCTTGGGAAACCAAACCCTTCCGCGTAAGAAAATTGTACTTCAGGAAGCAGATCAAAGGGCCGGGGCTGTTGGAATAACTGTTTTAACAAATTATTAAAATATACAGAAACCAAAAAAAGAACACCAACCCGGATACCTATTTGAAAATTAACACACCAGAGTAAAAATGGGAACAAAATTAAGTAGAACATTTCGCTACCCAGCAGAGTAACCAATTGTAAAAAGCTAGTTATAAAGGGTTGTTGAATCTCCTGAATAATTTGGATAAAACTTAATCCCCATTGAATCAAATTATCCATCAAGACATCCTTCCAGTTTAAGCATTCTTTTTTTAAAAGCTACACCACCGGTCGCGGAAAACCCGGTTAATTGGCCCTGGCTGCCTAAAACACGATGACAGGGAATAATCAAAGGAAGCGGATTAATTCTCATTACCCCTCCGGTAGCTCGATAAGCTCTAGGATAGCCGGCTTGCTTGGCTAACCATCTATATGTTCTAGTTGCTCCATAAGGTATTTCTCTTGTTTTTAACAAAACTATTTTTTGAAAAGGAGTATACCCGGAAAGGTTAATCTCTTGATCATTAAAATGAACATGTTCACCATTAAAATAATTTTTGACTTTTTCTAAGAGTAAATTAAACTTATTGTTATCCGAAACAATTAGAATTCCTGACCTATTATTTTTTATGATATAATTCAGAATATTCTCTTTATTCTTTTCCGGCAAGAACATTTTCCTTAAACCCTTTTCATTACCGATAATACCAACCCAGCCCAGTGATGTTTCCGCTAGGGCATAAGAGAAAAGTTCATATTCAGAACGTTGAAAAACCATTTTTTTTATCATTTTAAACCCCTATGCTAAAATCTATTAAATATTATATAATAGGTAACCTGATAAATAAACAGACGGGGGAAAATTAGTGAAAAGAAAATTTAAAGCATTGTTACTAGCCGGTGGTAAATGCAAACATGCATTAAGAAAAGTGACTGGTCAGGAATATAAAGCATTGATGACTATTAATGTTGTTGCATCCCGCCCGATCATCTACCATATGGTTGAAGTATTACAACAGACGAAATATGTATCACAGCTTTATGTAGCAGGACCAAAAGAAGTGCATCAACTTATAGGTCCTCAGGCTGATGAGCTTGCTGCCTCTGGTTCAACCCTGATGGAAACCTTAAAACTAAGTATTCCCGGGCTTCAAGACGAATCTCATATTTTGATTACTACCTGTGACCTTCCTCTGGTTTTAAATCAGCATATTGAGCATTTCATTGAAGATTGTCTGGCCAATCCGGGATTTGATATCTATTATTCTATTATTGAAAAGAAAACTTATATTCAATCATTTCCTTCCAATAACTTAAGAAGAATTTACGCAAATCTCATTGAAGGCTCTTTTACTGGAGGCAATTTATTTTTAATAAACCCTAAAGTAATCATTAACTGTGCAACAATTATCGAGCAATTTATTCTTTTTCGCAAACACCCGTTGAAGATGGCTAAAATCCTGGGAGGAAGGATTGTAATTAAATATCTTAAAGGATATCTCTCAATTAGAGATTTGGAAAAGCTGGTACCTCATTATTTAAAAGGGTACACCGGTAAAGCTATCCAGGCTGATCCGGAAATTGCCCTTGATATTGACAAACTCACTCAACTTGAAGAGCTCAAAGAATTCCTTTAAAGTAGAGCTGAACATGTCAGATTTTACTTTTAACATTATACATATAGCCGCCTGATTTCCCCATAATGATATAAGAGGTAATAAACGCCTTACGATCATATTCCAGGGTAATATCGCGAATTTTAGGAAACAAGCTTCTTGAAGTAATAATACGTAAAACCTGCAGTTCACCTTGCAGACCATAGCTAAGGTTGCGGGTAACTCCAAAACCTTCTTCTCTAAGACGTTGCTCAATCTCCGGCCAATGGCCTTTAGAAATAATTCCAACCGAGATCATATCATGTGATGTTTTCTCCGTAATAGTTATTCCCAAAATGTTACCTACAGCAAAACCGGCGCAATAGGCAAGTACATTCATCCAATTACCAATATCCTGAATGACTTTGGAAACAATAATTATAAAAATAAACACTTCAATAAATCCGATGATTCCTGCTAAAACCTTTTTACGGCTGACGATCATCTGAACGCGGTAAGTAGCAAGAGCAATATCAATAACTCTGGCAACAAATATGAATAATGCCCATAGATAGGGATGTAAATTTTGTAACTCATTCAAAAAATCTATCATATAAGTACTCCTCTTTGAGAAATCTGATGATTTCTTTGTGCATCATTTCTTTACTGGCAGTACTATATGCTAAAATGTAAGAAAACGCAATAGTAAAAAAAATTATACTGTTATAAACGCTTTTTTATGTATACCAAAAGTTTGGACTAACTTAATTTGTCTGATACAATACGATATAGCAAGCTTTATATCATATCAATTTGATAATGTTATAGGAAAGGAAATAGATAGAATAATGAATGCAGAAATCATCAGCATCGGAAATGAGATTTTATGCGGAAGAATCATTGATACCAATGCTAACTATATTATTAAAAAATTAGGTGAAATTAATCTTTTTGTTCAGCACGTATCTGCGGTTGGTGATGAGGAAAAAGAGCTGGTAGAATTGTTAAAATTTGCTTATGATCGCTCCCAAGTGATCATCACCACCGGAGGACTAGGCCCCACTGAAGATGATATTACTTTTAAATCCATTGCCCAGGCATTTCATTTGAACCTGGTTAAATATCCCGAAGCGGTCAAGCATATGGCTACTATACTAAACCGTTTCAATATCAGTATATCACCTAGTAATTTGAAGCAGGCTTATCTGCCTGAAGGTTCCCGCTGCATACTCAACCGCTACGGAACTGCTCCGGCTATGATACTGGAAAAAGAAGGAAGGATTATTATTGCCTTACCGGGAGTTCCCCTGGAAATGAAAAATCTAATTTCCGAGGAAATTATCCCTTTTTTAAGCCAAAAATTTCCCACTATTCAACACAGGCAATTCAGAATCATCAGAATAAGTGGGTTAGGCGAATCAACAATCAATGAAAAAATTAAAGATTTTATTTATCAAAATAAACAGTTAACTATTGGAATATATGCTAGTCCGGAAGATATCCAGATTCAACTGAATGCCCTGGCTGATACGCCCCAGAAAACAGCAATTATTCTGGATAATGCCACCGAACAATTAAAAAACCTTCTGGGAAATTATATCCTTGGCTTTGACCAGCAGTCTCTGCAGGAAGTTACTGGAAATATACTCAAGCATAGAAAACTTTCCCTGGCAGTAGCAGAATCCTGTACCGGGGGGATGTTAGGTGAAATGATAACTTCTATCCCGGGTAGTTCTGATTATTTTAAAGGTGGTATTATCAGCTATGACGGTGAAATCAAAGAAAAACTATTGGGGGTACCTCGTGAAACCATGCTTCAGTATGGACAGATCAGCGAACAGGTAGCCAGAGCAATGGCTCAGGGTGTTCGTAAAAAATGCTATAGTGACATTGGTTTAAGCATTACCGGAATTGCCGGACCGGGCGGAGGCAGCAAAGAGAAACCAGTGGGACTGGTTTACATCGCCCTGGCAGACGAAAGCCAGACTATAGTACAGAAACATTACCTATTTAGAGATAGGCAAACGATTCGCTTACGGTCTGCCCGAAGAGCATTAAATATGTTAAGGCTATACCTTATTAATCTGGAAGCTGTCAAATCATAATCTCAATGATTAGAAATTTTATTTTAAGGTCATTAGAAATCTTATTTTATACCATCTTAGCAATGAGGGGATTATACATGTTTAATCTTATTTAGATATTTGTTATTTCCCCCTGTCTAAAAACAAAAAACTAAAAACGGTTTTACAAGTGTATCCCACCAGCATCTTTAACCATAGAGATGGCAGGCAGTATAATAACCCGGTTTAATTTCCCGCAGTAAAGGTTCTTCTTTTCTGCAGATATCCATGACCTGCGAACAACGGGTATGAAAACGGCATCCTGCCGGGGGATTAACCGGACTGGGAACATCACCCATTAAAATTTCCTGTTTTTTCCTTTGTTTAGGATCAGGAATAGGAATAGCAGAAAGCAATGCCTGGGTATAAGGATGTTTGGGATCATTAAAAAGGGGACGTTTTTCAGCCATTTCCACAATTTTCCCAAGGTACATTACTGCTACCCGGTCACTGATATGTTTCACCACACTCAGATCATGGGCTACAAAAAGTAAGGTTAAACCAAATTCCTCCTGCAGTTGTTTTAATAAATTGATAATTTGAGCTTGAATGGAAACATCCAGGGCTGAAACAGATTCATCTGCTACAATAAACTCCGGATTCGTAGCCAGTGCCCTGGCAATACCGATTCTCTGACGCTGTCCACCACTGAATTCATGGGGATAACGGCTCATTTGATCGGGAGACAAACCAACCTTTTCCATCAATTCGATTACTCTCTCTTCTCTTTCCCTGGGCGTTCCAATACCATGAACCTCTAAAGGCTCAGAGATAGCCTTCCCTATCCTCATCCTGGGATCAAGTGAACCAAAAGGGTCCTGATAGATAATCATCATCCTGCGCCTGAAGCGCTGCATCTCCTGTTTATTAAGACGGGTTATCTCCTCATTATCAAAAAAGATTGAACCGGAAGTAGGATCAAGAATCCTTAAGATCATCTTTCCGCAGGTTGTCTTGCCACAGCCTGATTCACCAACCAAGCCCAGTACTTCTCTATCTTGAATAAAGAAACTTACGCCATCTACCGCTCGCAAGGCTTTTCTCTTTCCAGCCACCGCCTTACCAACGTAAAACCATTTTTTTAAATTACGGACTTCAATTAATTTTTTCATGACTTAAACGCTTTAATAATCTCTTTGTTATGGGCATCACATTGTTCTTTCAACAGATGGCACTTAACCAAATGACGATGTTCCACTTCAATGAGTTCCGGCATTTCTTTAAAACATCTTTCAAAGGCATATTCACACCTGGAATTAAAGGGACAACCCGGGGGTAAACAAAGCAGATTTGGAACAATCCCCCTAATGGTTTCCAGATCTTTTGTTTCCTTATCCATCCTGGGAATTGATTTGTTCAACCCTTGGGTATATGGGTGCATCGGCTTTTCAAATATTGTATAGATATCAGTATATTCTACAATATGTCCCGCATACATTACCGCGACATAGTCGCACATCTCGGAAATAACACCCAGGTCATGGGTAATCATCAAAACAGCCGTATCAAACTTTTTCTTTAAATCATTGATTAAGCGCAAAATTTGCGCCTGTATAGTTACATCAAGAGCAGTAGTTGGCTCGTCTGCTATTAAGAGTGCCGGATTGCAGGATAAAGCCATGGCAATCATTATCCTTTGTCGCATCCCACCAGATAACTCATGAGGATAATTCTTGATCCTCTTATGCGCATCTGGTATTCCTACCACCTCAAGCATTTGAATAGCCCTTTCTCTGGCTTCTTTTTTTGTTACATTCTGATGCAATAAAATAGTCTCTACAATCTCATGCCCGATGGTAAAAACCGGGTCAAGAGAAGTCATGGGCTCCTGGAAGATCATTGATATTTTACTTCCACGAATCTTTCGCATTTCTTTTTCATTTAGAGAACATAAATTTTTACCATTAAAGATAATTTCCCCGCTTACAATCTTTCCCGGCGGTTGTGGTATCAAGCGCATAATTGATAAAGCAGTTACACTCTTTCCTGAACCGGATTCTCCTACAATACCTAATGTTTCTCCCTGATTAACCGAGAATTTCACGGAATCAACTGCCTTGACAATTCCCTCGTGAGTAAAAAAATAGGTTTTTAAGTTATTTACTTTTAATAATTCTTTCTTTCTATTCATCACTTCTACTTTTTATTGCTTTAATCTTGGATCCAAAATATCTCTCAATCCGTCACCCAATAAATTAAGCCCTAATACAGATAATAGGATTGCAATCCCCGGAAAAGTAGCCGCCCACCAGGCACCACTGACAATATAAGAATAACTGTTTGATAACATTGCGCCCCATTCCGGAATGGGAGGTTGTGCTCCCAGGCCTAAAAAACCAAGTGCTGCGCAATCTAAAATGGCTGTTGCCAGCATTAAAGTGCCATAGACAATAACCGGAGCAATACTGTTAGGAATAACATGGCGAAAAATAATCCGCCAGTGAGTTGAGCCGATTGCCTTTTGTAGCTCGATATATTCCATTTCCTTAATATATAAAACCGAACTGCGAATAATCCTGGCCATTTGCGGTGAATACACAATACCAATGGCAATCATTGCTTTCTCCAAACCCTGACCTACTACCGTAACAATAACGATGGCTAACAAAAGGGCCGGGAAAGCAAACATAATATCAACAATACGCATAATGAGTGCATCGACCCAACCACCAAAATAACCGGATAAAACACCAAAAGTAATTCCCAGTATCATTGCAATACCGACTGCTACAAAACCAGCGGTGAGACTAACCCTGGCACCATAAATAATTCGACTTAGAACACATCTACCCATTCCATCAGAGCCCAAAGGCATCCCTTCGGCCCCCTTTTCACTCCAAAATCCCGGCTTTAATTTATTAGCTAATTGTGGAGGGGAAGGAAACGGATCATTAGGTGCAATTAGATCAGCGGTTAGAGCAAAAAAAACCATTAAAAGTACAATCATCAAGCCGAATACGGCAGATTTGTTATATTTAAAACGACGCAACAATTCATTTCCGACACTTTCTTTTTTAATTTCCATACTATCCATAAAATAATCCCGGTTATTGATATTTTATTCTCGGATCAATATAAACATAAATAATGTCTGTAACCAAATTTACTATGACAAAAATAAAGGCGAAAAATAATACACAGCCCTGTACTGCAGGATAATCTCTCATCTGAACTGCCTTGACTACATATCTACCTAATCCCGGCCAGGAAAAAACAGTTTCCGTTAGAATAGCTCCGGCTAAAAGTAGACCAAAATTTAATCCAATTACTGTTACCACGGGAATTAGGGCATTACGCACTGCATGCTTGTAAATAACCAGTCTTTCTGAAAGACCCTTAGCCCTTTCGGTGCGAATGAAATCCTGTCGCAATACTTCCAGCATACTGGAACGGGTTACTCTGGCAATAGTAGCCATAGGTATAGTGCCTAAAGCAATGGCTGGTAAAATAAGATGTCGTAGTGCACTGATAAACGCTTCCCAATTACCAGCTATAACACTATCCAGCAGATAAAAGCCGGTTATTCTGGTGAAGGACACCATAATACTGATACGCCCACCAATTGGAAACCAGCGCAGGTACACACCAAAGATCATCATCAGCATAATACCAAGCCAGAAGACCGGCATGGATACGCCAAATAAGGCTACTCCCATAAAACTATAATCAAATATTGAATACTGGCGTGAGGCTGAAACAATACCGGCCATCACCCCTATGATAATGGCAATAAACATGGAAAAAAGAGTTAGCTCAACAGTGTTGGGAAAACGGTCCCAGATCTCCCTGCTGACATATTCATTGGACACAATAGAGCGGCCAAAATCACCCTGTAAAGCCTGTTTAAGCCATAGCCAGTATTGAGTTGGCAAAGGTTTGTCTAAACCGTATTTTTCCTGAATTCTTTCGATAGTCTGAATAGAGGCACGTTCACCGGCAATCGTCCTTGCCGGATCCCCGGGAGCCAGATGAATTAATGAAAAAACCAATATGGAGGCACCTAACAGGACCGGAATCAGCATTAATAGGCGTTTTGTAATATACCATTTCATTGTGTTAAAATAAATCTGTTATCTCCATTTTAATATATAGATATATTTCAATAAAAACTAAGAAATATTCTACCATTCAATGCCTATAAATGCAATAAAAACAGTATCGAGTATGTAGTATGTGGTAAAATCAAAAAATAATTAGTGTTAGACTAAAATCTGTTTTACTAGATTGTGGTAATTTTCTCCATTTATAACATTAGCATTCACTCCATACTGTTTTTTCATTGCACTGAGCAAAACGATAGAACAATCCCATATATTATACTAAAAGCTTTTTCTTTTTGAATCGCATTCTAACAGTAAACTGGCAACAGAAAATAGAAAACTGTTCTGCTATCTTGCAACTTGCAACTAAACTAGCAGATAGGGTGATAGGGGAAACTGTATTTTGACTAGAAATAAAAAAGGGATGAACCAACCGGCTCATCCCTTTTTTATTTATGTCATTATTGAATATCAACGGGATAGAAGAATTTGCGGGAAGTCGGATGCAGGTTATAACCTACAACATTATTACGGAAAACCACACTCTGATTAGAATGAGCCAGGTAAACCCATCCGGCATCCTCATGAATCAGTTCCTGGGCTTTTTTGTAATAGGTAGCACGTTTTTCTACATCATAAGTTCTCACTGCCTGGGTTAGAAGTTCCTGGTTCGTTTGGCTGGTATAGAAAGCATAGTTGCCGGCAGCTCCGATGTTGCAGGCATTGAGCCCATATAAAACATTCATGAAGTTATCCGGGTCACCATTATCACCGGTCCATCCCAAGAGACACATTTGATGCTGACCAGCTTCCGTTTCCTGTAAGTAGGTTGCCCAGTCTACCTGGTAGAAGTTAACCTTGATGCCTACGGCAGCCAGATAACTCTGAATGGCTTCCCCGATTTTAGGCGGATCAAACATGTAAGGTCTGGAGACCGGCATGACATGTAAGATCACTTCAAAACCTTCAGGATAACCGGCTTCAGATAGCAACTCTTTTGCTCTCTCCGGATCATAAGGATAGTCCTCAATTTCATCATTGTATCCTATCATGAAGGGCGGCATACCGTTTTTGGCTATCGAAGCTGTTCCCATATAGATATCTCTGACAATAGCTTCTTTATCAATAGCCATATTAATCGCCTGTCTCACCTCTTTTTTAGTCAATGCTTCATGATAACCGGGAGTTTTCTCGAATGGTTCGTCATCATCTTTGACTCCGTTTTTATTGGCATCCACATAACCGTAACCGGTATTCATGGCCATATAACCAACATTCATTCCGGGTTCAGACATCAATTTGAGGTCAGAATTAGCTTCAATACGTTCAAAATCTGCCGGATTAGGATATTCTATACCATGAACTTCTCCCACTTCTAGAGCCAACAACCGAGCAGAAGGATCAGGGATCACTCTGAAAATCAGTTGATCCAACTGGGGTCTTTCTCTCCAGTAGTCTTCATTGGCTTCCAGTGTAATATGATCATCTTTAATCCATTCTACAAATTTAAAAGGTCCTGTACCGCTGGGATATCTGAAGGCGTCTTCTCCATATTGCTCGGCATTGGCAGGACTGACAATGCAAACCGTAAACATAGCTAAGCTGGTCATAATGGAAGCATTGGGTTTTGATAAGACCAGCTTGACGGTGTAATCGTCAATCTTTTCCATCCTGTCTACATCACTGAACATATAACCCCAATATGCCCACTCACCATACTGATGATAGGGGTGTTCGGCATTATACTGACGTTCAAATGAAAAGACGACTGCATCGGCATTAAAATCAGTCCCGTCATGAAATTTAACCCCTTTTCTCAGGTGAAAAACAATTTCTGTACCGTCCTCCGATATATTCCACGATTCTGCGAGACATGGCTTAATCTCTGTAGATCCCGCCTCGTACTCCACCAGTCCTTCAAAGATATTGTCCATTCTCTGGATAGATTCGCCGTCTGTTACGTCAGCCGGATCCAGACGAGAAGCGTCTCCGCTACTACCGAAAACCAGGACTTTTTCTTGAGCCATACCTGACATGACCATTCCTGAAGTTAACACAAAAGTTAATAGTAAGACAAAAAATAATTTCTTTTTCATTTATTTCTCCTTTCATTTTATTTATTTTCACTTTTCCTGATTATATGAAAAACGAAAATCTTTCAATAAATTAATATAACCACCCCCTTTTCCTGAAAAAATTATTTTCATTTAAAAAATTTTCGCAATAGAGATTTTCTGGTAAAAACCTATCTATATATCAAATAAAATATTAGCACCCCAAAAAAACAATGTCAACTTATCATACCATTAATATTTGAATGATTGACAATCTATTTCTAGCCATACCTACTTGTCAAGGGTTGAGTCCCTGTCCCAGTCAATAAGGAAACAATCCCTATCCCAGTCAACAAGGACATTCCCTTGAACTGAGGACTTGACATAAAGCTAAGGGATTTTTAAATGATTCATCTTTTTTTCTTGAAACTGCCGGATAATGTTGAATTGAGATAAAACCACCGGTTTATTACCTGAGAATTTTTGATTATGATTCTTACACCATATGCTAAAAATCTTTTGATATTTTTTTTCTCCATCTTCTAAACATAAATCTTTACTACTACTCATCTTTTTAATCACTTCTTTAATCTGATCAAATGAATCCACAGTAACCCCGGTAATTTCCAGGACTGCAACAGGAATGCCTTTCCAGCTATTTAAAAGTGCATAATCTCCGACCTCCGGCATTGGCTGGTGGTATAAAGTATATTGATCTTTAAGCTCAACATGCAATTTTCTTTTACCCTGAAGTATTGCTTGATTAAAGTCACCGATCTCCTTTTTCCCATGACCGTTTTTAACAATATGAAAGCGCCACTTTTTTATGGTAAAACCATTCAACAAAATATCATGATAAGCCTCAATAACTGATTTTCCGGAAAGGCTGGAAAAACGATCCAGTTCTTTGATACAGTTGATAGGAGTCCATTGAATATCCCGATATTTTGTTAGATCAAACAACACTTCAGATGCCTCTTTGCCTGGACATAAAAAAATATATAGCAATTGATCGTTATGGTGGATATCCAAAAGACTTTTTTTGCCGATTAGGCTTGATTTCAAGGGAATAAAAGCCTGTTTGGCTAAAAGTTCTACATTCAAGCGATTAGAAGGTTTGTTGATGGGATCTTCAACTTCGGGTAAAAGCCAATGCTTATCATCAGGCCTATTTTTGTTCTTAACCCATAAAGCTTTGTGCTCTCTGTCCAGAATTAAGAGAAAAGCCATTTTTGCTCCTGAAGGTATTAATTTCCAAAAAAATAGAAAAAATTTACTATTAGCATAAGAATATTTTTAAATTCCAATGTTTCAGAATCAGCCGGGAAGTTTAAAATTCTAATACATAAACATACTCTTATCTCTATTTATTACAACAAAATAATCATGAAATCCTTCTTTTTTAGATACTAATCACCTAAATCAATTATTCTTTAAAAACTTTAAGAGAAGAAAAAGGAAACTCTATCCCATAAAAATGTAAAAATACTTTACCTCATTCTATATTCTATAGATTAGTAATTAACAAGAAATGATTCCTATGTGTTATTATATCATATAAATATTTTACTTTCTTTCCAGAAAAACAATATAATATAATTATTTTGAAATTTAATCGCCCTGAAGAAGAATAAACTGAATATGCAAAAAATTGTCAAGAGAGATCTAACTAAAGGAAATATTGCTAAAAATCTACTTATCGTATCCATTCCTACCATGTTTGGGTTTTTTGCTCAAACTCTTTATGACTTGATCGATATGATCTGGATAGGAAAAATATCTGCGCAGGCAGTGGCCGGTGTAGCTATCTTCAGTACAATTTTCTGGCTTGCCGATATTTTTAACGAAATTATAGGAATTAGTGCAATTTCTCTTATTTCTCAAAGTTATGGGGCAGGCCAAACTGATAAAACAAAACAGATGATTGAACAATCCATCTTTTTTAAAATGATTGTTTCAATCATCATGGCAATAATCCTTATCACGGTTTTAAAGCCACTCAGTTTGTTTTTCTCTAATGAACCCATAGTTATTCGAAATATTCTTGATTATGGAATTATCCGTTCACTTTTTCTTCCTTTTATGTTCTCATCCTTCAGTGTCAATACTGCAATGCGCTGTACCGGTGATGCCCGGCATCCCATGATCATTATGACTGGTACAGCTCTTTTAAATACTATTCTGGATCCGATTCTGATGTTTGAAACGATTCCTGGTACTTCCCTTCCAGGATTAGGTATGGGAATAAAGGGTGCAGCTATTGCCACCGTTTTCTCAACTTTTGTAGCTTTTTCGGTCGGTATGTTTATCCTCCTAACAGGAAGAAGTTATGTTAAAATATCTTTTTCAGGCCTATTCCGATTAACTAAAGAAAATATTAAAAAACTAAGTATTATTGGCCTTCCCACCGGATTGGAAATGTTTTTTCGTCAGGGAGGTCAATTATTGCTCTTAAAGTTTGTTTCCTTATATGGCACTTATACACTGGCCACTTTCGGTATTGGAATGCGCCTGTTTAATCTGGTTTTTCTCCCCTTATTAGGCCTGACCATGGGAGGAAGTGCTGTGGCCGGTCAAAATCTAGGCGCCAATCAAATCAATCGAACCCATCAAACTGCCCTGTGGGCAGCATTACTGGGTACTATTATTACCAGTATTATAGCGGCTGTAACAGTTATTTTTCCTGAACAGATTATCCAGTTATTCATCAATCAAAGCCAGGTCATCGAGATAGGAAAAAATATGATTTATATAATCGCCCCTGGCTTTATTGCTGTTGCTCTCTCTTTGGGCTTAAATACTGTATTTGCCGGTTCAGGTTACAATCTTCCCTACCTATTATCCGGTATAGTATCACGCTGGTTTTTCCAGATACCATATTCTGCTTTGGTAGTATATATATTCCGACTACCTATTTCTTACATCTGGGTTGGGTTCTTAGTCGCCGAATTTATTGAAATGCTGGTTATCCTTATTTATTACCGGCAGGGAAAATGGAAAGAAACCAGGGTATAAAGATTATTTTCTATCGAATCCTGTTTCGTTGCATATCATCTGAATTTATTACATTAGCTGATGTATAGCCTCCTGATCCAGACGGTAGACAGTCCACTCCCGCAAGGGATAAGCACCCAATCTTTCATAAAACTTTATAGCGGGATTCCAGTTTAATACAGACCATTCCATCCTGCCACAATTTCTCTTTCTGGCTATCCGAACACATTCTAAAAATAATGCCTTTCCAATACCCAGCCCGCGAAAAGCTTCCTTTACATAAAGATCTTCAATATAAAGACCCGGTTTTCCCAGGAAGGTAGAATAGTTATGGAAAAAAATTACCATACCGACTGGCTTCCCTTCCCAGGTCGCCAGCCGTGCTTCTGCATAGGCTCTTTTCCCAAATAAAGTTCCTCTTATTGCAACTTCATTGGTCACAACCTGATCAACTAATTTTTCATAAATAGACAATTCCTTAATTAAAGATAATATCACGGGGACATCCTGTTTTTCAGCAGGCCTGATATCAAGTTTTTCCTGATTATTTTTCTTCTTCTCCAAAACAACGTTCCTTTCAATTTTTAAAAATATTATTGCCCTTCCCTCATCTTTACTTTTTTACTTAATAGGCATCATTTGCTTCTTTCTCCTCAGTATACCGCTTTCTTGATTGTTCAGGAATACGAATAGGTAGCCACTTGTTACGGTCAATTAGAACACCTTTTTGCTCTGAATGTGCCATAATCTTATCCTTCATCATAAATTCAGCTTTGATTTTCCATTTATGGGAATGAAGGCAATTTTATTCTTTCTTCAGAAATATTTTTATCAATATAAGATTATTTCTTTTCCATCATCTAATTAAGGC
>Ga0180433_10004491_pt1 | contig 19561 bp, 21 predicted proteins | sample SS_ome_8_FD_132980 | JGI IMG/M metagenome (GOLD analysis project Ga0180433, IMG submission 132980) | Hypersaline lake sediment archaeal communities from the Salton Sea, California, USA - SS_1_D_1 metaG | ecosystem: Environmental > Aquatic > Non-marine Saline and Alkaline > Hypersaline >... | reverse complement strand
GATATCCTATAATTACTATACTACATCTGACAGTGATTTAATTGAATATAAAGAGCTATTACAAGAACTAGTTAATGTACCACCAATCAAGTTACCGTTATGGATAGTCCAACATCAAGAACAACTACATAAGTTAGGTATAAAAATTAAGGAGAAATAAATGTTAAGTGATGTCAAGATAAGTGTAGAAAAAACATTTTCAGCGAGTACACAAAACAAGGACAGTATTACAGGACATAACTATAGAGTAGGTATAGCTATTAACGCTATTACAGACTCTTGTTTTGATGACATAGTTAAATCAGACGACATTGATAACTTAATTATACCTATGAATAACATCTTGCTGAATAGTAAATTTAAAGTTCCATCAGCTACCAATCTCGCAAAATACTTAGCATTAAAAGTAATGAGACTAAAAGAGAATATAACCGATGTAACTGTATCCGTGTATGAAACAGATACGTACTGTTCTACAATAACAGTTAGTAGAAAAAGACTATATCAATAAAACGAAAGGAGGATTATGAACCCACCTACACCTAAAGAACAGTTAAATCAAGCCATTCGTAATCTGGAAACAGTAAATAAAACCAACCTACCTAATATCTACTTTGTTGGTAAATGTGGTAGTGGAAAGAGTTTTTCTGCTGAGTATATGATTAAAAAATATGATTATCAAGTTGCTAAATTTGCATATCCCGTATATATGATAGCTGAAAAATACTTTAATATGTCTGATAAGGATAGAAAGTTATTACAAACTATAGGCACCGAGGCTGGAAGATACACTATTGATAATGATATTTGGATTAATAGGTTTAGAGAGGATATGACTATTGTTAATAAAACTGCACAGTTATTAAATAAGCCATTAAATAAGTTTGTTATGGACGACTGTAGATTTCCAAATGAGCATCAGACGTTAAAGGCTTTAGGTTTTGTGGGAATATACTTAGACGTGTCTGATGACATTAGAAAAAAGCGGCTAATGGATAGGGACGGTAAAACGCAAGAAGAAACATTTAATCACCCGTCTGAAACGCTAATTGATACATTTAAAGATGAATTAATTAAAGTAGATTACTCACAAGATTTATATACAAGCTATAAGAATTTAACTGAAGTATTAAAAAGGTTGGTGCTATAATGCCTAGAAAAAAGAAAATAAAATACTCTAAAATTCCTAGTAAGATAAAAGAGATTATATCTTACCTCTCTTTTTCGTTTTCCAATACATTTATGGAACGGGAAGATATGTCACAAAATTTATGGGTACTATACCTCAAGATGTTAAGAGACGATAAGAAAGCTTCAAAAGCCGACCCTGGGTATTTTTTTATGAAGTTTAAATGGTATTTAATTAATGAATATAACAAGGAAGTAAAACGTATAAAGCAAGAGTGGGACTATAAACGAAGAAATGATAATGATAGGACTAAACAGCAACAACGTATAGGTTATTTACAAGAAGACTTAGAACACGAGAACCAAGGAGACTATAATGAATAAAGAATACTATAACTGTTTAGACACAGACACTATTCTCCTACTAGAATCGTTAGAGCTTAAAGAGGGACATCTGTGTAAGGATATTATGTGTTTATATATTAATAGTACAAATATATCTGAAATATGTAGAACGTTAAACGTTAGTAGATTTATAGTAAATAAGATGATAGATACGGGTAAAAAACATATTCGTAAAATTGTAGAAGAAGAGATAATATAGGAGATACTATGGCATCAAAAAGTATGAAGGTATATAAACGTAGGCTAGAAGTTAAAAAATTATATTTACGAGGACTTACTATTGAAGATATTGCCTATAAGGTTAGTGCTTCGGAAGCTGTTATTCGTAAGGATATTAGAGCTATTAATAAAGAGTATATGGCTCAAGTACAAAAGAATCCCCATATATTAGAAAAACAAGCGGAATATATACTTAAACACTTAGATGAATTAAAGTTAGTAAAGGAAAGACTATGGCAGATAGAAGAAACAGCGTCTGATAAACAAAAGGTGTCAGCTTTAAAAGCTATACTTGACGAGTTAAGTCACGAAGCAAGAGTATTAAAGCTTATTGATGTGTCAAAGACTATTACTAACTATATTCACGTTGATAAGTTAAACATATTAACTCACGAAGTTATTGAGATAATAAAAGAGTTTGTACCTTTAGAACAACAAAAGTATGCTTTGGAAAGACTAAAAGGTGCAGGTAATAAGATAATAGACATTACTCCCGATGAAAAGTAGAGACGAAAAACTCAAAGAAATGTTTGATGGTATAATAGACCAAGCCATTGAACAAAGCGATAATGGTACGGGGAAATTTAAAATAGAACCAGTACCACCGAAAGAGTTCTTTGAAGTATGGTTAAGACAACCGATGTTTCCAGAGCAGTATAGAATTATTAACCAGATACTTACTAACGAGTATACTGAGTGGAATGAAAAGATAAAAGAGATTATGCTTTTATGGGGTGAGGGAGGTTGTATTTCAGGAAAAACTAGGTATAAAGACCCCATAACTAAGGAACAGCACACTATAAGTGCTTGGTCACGTCTTAAAAAGAATTTTCATGTATTAGCTTATGATTTTAAAAAAGCAAAATTTAAAACCGTACTTGCTGATAAGGTTGTTTGTAAAGGAAAAACTAAACTATATAACATAAAAATTAAAAGAGGAAAAAAGTATCATAGTATTCGGGCAACAGAAGAACATAGGTTCTACACTCCTGACGGTTGGAAAGAATTAAGACATTTAAAGGTTGGCGATTTAATAGCACATAAAAACCCAGGAGATGCCCATTTATCCACGTTAGACTCTCAAGAACGTAAGAAAAAGTTAGGACGACCTGGTAAACAAAAGGGTACATGGAATCGTAAATTTACTAAAAAAGACCGTAGAGATACGAGTCGTTATATAAAAAGGTCAAACAAATGGAAAAAGTGGTTAAACTCAGATGAGAGACAAAAAACAATTATTGAGACCGCTAAAAAAAATAGTATATACTTTTTGTTACATCCACAAAAATGTATATCCGAAGGCGGACGATGTAAATGGGAAAGATATAACTCTCCTATTGCGGGAAATATTAAGATACAAGGAGCTTTAGAGAAAAGATTTGCAGCATTTTTAGATAAACAAGGAACTAGGTGGGAGCGTTGTAGGGAGTGGTTTCCTTATGTTTATAAAGGTAAAAGACATAATTACCAGCCAGACTTTAAAGTATACTACAGTGATAGACCAACTTATTACGAAGTTAAAGGGTGGATACGAGATGTAGATTATGTAAAACTTGAAGCGGTTAGAGCTAAAGGGTATCATATAGTTTTAGCAGATAAAGAATTAATTAAAGAACTAGAACATGATGAAGTATGTCCTAGAAATGATACACATTTAGTGTATACTCCTATTGTTGAAATTACTTACGTTAATGAAGACTATTTTTATGATTTTACAGTTCCTACTTATCATAACTATCTAATGAGTGGTATCTTACATCACAATTCTAAGGATTATACTATTGTTAGAACCCTTGTTTACTGTTGTTACTGGTTATGTTGTTTACGTGACCCACAAGGTTACTTTAAAATAGGTAAAGACACTCCTATCGTTGTTGCTTGTATGAGTGTAAATGAACAACACGCTAAGGAAGTTTTCTTTAAGCAATTTACTACAGTATTAAAACAGGTAAGAAACCCGTCTACAGGTAGAAATTTCTTTGCTGATTTAGGTGTAGATTTAAGAGATGGAAAAGATATACAAACTAGAAAGGTAATTTTTCCTAATCATATTGAGGCAATAGCAGCGGACGCTAGTCGATATGGAATTGAGGGTAAGAATGTTCTCATAGCTATATTTGATGAGATAGCAGAGGTACGTTATGATAGAGCAAAGGAAAGGTATAATAACGCTAAGAATACAGCTTTTTCCAGATTTCCTAATCACTATAAGTTAGTGATGATATCTTATCCCAGAGACCCTTTTGATTTTATGATGACTAAATATAAAGAAGTGGATAATTTACCAGATAAAGAACAGGAACAAATCTTCCGTAGTAAAAAGTCACCGTGGGAAGTCAGAAGTAAAGAGGGAGCACACCCCGTGTTAGTACAAAAAAGATTATATAAAACAGAAGAGGACTATTTACCTTTATTTAAAAAAGACCCTGAAGATGCTCAACGTAGATATAAGTGTTCTTTTCCTAAGTCCTCTAGTAGTATGTACATTAAAAAGTTTGACTTAGTTTTAGAGAAGTGTATAAACTTTGATAGACCATCTCCTATTATTTGGGACGATATCGGTAGAGATAATAAGATTTATCTTACAGAAAAAGAATTAAATGAAGCACTATGGCAACCTTGGTTTAAATCTAACTATAGCTACGAAGCATATAAAATAGAACAGGAACTTATAAAGACTGGAAATCCTAAATTAAAAGATAAACTTGCACTAGAATTAGAGCGTCACGATAATGTATCTTACTTTATGCACGTAGATTTATCTCAGGGGATTAAGGATTATGCTGGACTTGTATTGCTTCATCCTTATTATATGACTCCTACTCAGATTGGATACTATGTTGACTTAGCTATACAAATAAGACCAGAAGATAGTGAAATAAACTTTGAAGATATACGAAAATTTATTTATACCTTAGATAACAAAGGATTTGATATATCATCTGTTTCATTTGACGGATTTCAGAGCGTGGATATGCGACAGCAACTAGAGCGTAGAGGTATACAGAGTGATTTGATATCAGTTGATAGGTCACGTAAACCTTACGACACATTAAAAAGTTTATTATATCAAGGTAAAATAAATATGTATAATTATTTAGTTCCTATAAGAGAGCTGAAAGAGTTGACAGTAATTAACGGTAAGGTTGACCACCCTAAGAAAAGTAGTCAGCGTATGAAAGAAGAAGGTATACCTTACGGCGGTAAGGATGTATCTGATGGATTAGCAGGTAGTGTATATTCTGCTGTGCTTAATGAGTCTGATGTTGGTCCTACTTGTATAGACCCATCGGAATTAGAAAACCCAGATATAAGAGATATTGCTCGTGATTTATAGTACTAAAATAGTAATTAAAAAAGTGTTTTCAATTATAGGAGGATTTTATGTCTAACCCCTTTTCAAAAGCCTGGAAGAAGATAACTAATCAAGATAAAATAGTGGTCAAAGGAGATACCCCCGACAAAGAGTCTATAATTAGAGAAGACGGAGCGTATGCCACTGGTGACTTTGTAGACCCTGAATTTACTAGGGTTTCGTACTCTGATATTCAACTCTTATATGATAAATCCAGCCTCTTAAAAAAGTATGTTAAGGCTATTGTAGATGAAATAAAGCGATATCCTTTAATAGCTAAACCAGTAGATAGTAAACGGGATGATGTGAGAGCTAAGAGTCGAGCTGCTGAACTTAATAAATTATTTCGTAAATCTAATAAAACCGAGAGCTTTATGTCTGTTAGAGAAAAGTATGTAAAAGACTTATTCTTATATGGACGAGGTGGAGTAGAAATAGAACCATCTACTGTGGATGAAGCTAAAGCGTTATATGCAGTGCCTGGATATGCTATACGATTAAATGTTGACCAGACTGGTTCTTTTAAAGATGATAAAAACGCCTATAAGTTAGTGGACCCAGATGACACGACTACTGAGGTAGCGTCTCTACCTGTGGATTCACTAATTTTTATGGTACTAGACAAAATGAGTGATAGAGTATATGGCTCTGACCCAATTACGAGTATTTACACCGACTTAAATACGGACCTTACTACATCTAAAAATATACAAGCAGGTTCTAATACCGTTAAATCTGGTATAATCTGTTTACCAAAAGCTCCAAGAAAACTACTCAAGGATATAGTAGACAGAATGATGATGCTCTGTAAACGTAATTCTCGTACTCGTATAGTAGCTACAAATACAGATGGTAAATTTTTAGATATATCTAATCTAAATCCCGAAGATAATATTAAGCTACAAAAATGGTTATTTAAAAAAGCTAATATATGGAACATACCTCTTTTTAAGTTAGGTATAGTAGAAGATACTGGGTCTCTAAATGCTCGTGAACAAATGAATGATTTTAGAGAGATGATAGAAAGTCTTGTTAAGTACGAGATAGACCAATTTAATGCTATACTTATTTCATCCAAATTAAAATGGGATGACGTAGAAATTTCTTGTCCTAATTTTGCTACCAAGCTAGACTACGAACGAGCTCGAATAGCTGTTCGACTTGTCAATGGTAGGATTATAACTCCCAATGAGGCTCGTGAAAAATACCTTGGACTACCCAAGTCTGAGGACGATAGAGCTGATAGACTAGTTTTTCCAGAAGACCTGAGTAATTCAGATACAAAATAAAGATAGAATCGAAGAGTCCATATAGTTCTTCATAATTTTATATAGATAAACCCAGTTGAGGCTAATAATCTGAACTCTCGAATGAGATTAGGATAAAAACCAAAACTGGGTGTTTTCTTTAAATAGCAAAGGAGCCTAGTATTCACTATACTCCAAGCGATTCAATTAATTTTAATAACCAGACTTTATAAAGGCAAGAGAAAATCTACTGTGAACTTTATTACTATTTGCAGGACTACCGTTAACCCAAGAGCAATTAGCTATTGTATAGCTTGACCCACCGTATGTTACAGTTAATGTACCAGTCTCAGTAGATAATTGAGAGTACAAATTTATTAAATATTGTTCTAACTCTAAACGAGTACTTTTATTTACGTGAGCATCAACATTAATTGATAACTGACCACCACCTAATTCATTAGTAGACTGTACTAAAACACCTAAAGCAGTAGGTATTATAAAAGGTTGTACGTTTCCTTGATAGCTTACATTTACATAGGCTGAGTCACCGATTGATACAGTTCCTCCACCTGTTTTACTAAATGTAACAGTTTGCTTAGTCGGAGTATCTCCTGGAGAGTCGTCTATAGCTCCTCGCTTAGAAAAAGTTATCGTTGCTGTTATAAACTGTCCTTGACTTGAGTTTACTCTATATCCAGTAATTTTACAGTTTGCTAATGTAACTGACAATCCATAATTATTTACGGTTGTAAATACTAAATCATATTCATCATCTACAGCGAGAGAGGTATCAAAGTTATCTTCAGCAAATGTTATGGATATTGTGGTTACTTCTTCTTCTTTATACTCATCCGTAACCTCTCCATCTGGATTTACTTCACGGGACGTAGAAATTGAATGGTCTATGTCTATACTCTGTGTGGGTTCTATTGTTTTTATAGTAACTCCACTTTGTTTTAACTCTACTTTTCCTATACTAAATTTAAAACTAGACATTTATATCCTCCTACTATTGAAAACATTATCTATGTATTTTTATACTATCTACTCGTAAATCAGCATCCAGAGACACATACATTTCTGGTGTTGTTATACTAGGATAAGTGGCACTAACTCCACAATCAAAACCGTATGTAAATGATTGTAAACTAACGTGTTTACATAAATCCCAGTCAGATAAGTAATATGTTTTAAATAAATCTACTAGATTATAAGTATCATCTATATCTCCTGTATGAAATATATTATATGAGTCAATAGCGTGACCGTCTACCTCGGTTACATCTCCTGATTTTGTACCTATGGTTAATTCTCTTATAAATGCTGGACCTGATATAAGAACACAATAAAATTGTAAATATAGGTATACCACGCTCCGTTGTACTAAACTAATAGCACCAGCGAATCCTGCCGTAACATGAGATGCTTCCGCATTAGTGGCTTCAGTTGTTATATTGCATGACTTTTCTGCTTCGTCTTGTTTTAACCAAATCGGTGGTGTAACTATAGATGAAGGACTAAATCCCCATTTCAGATTCCAAGTAACACTAGAAGGTACATTGTTTGTGTGAGTTCCGTTTTGAAACGACACACCACCATAAGCGTGACATTTTGGGTCATAAAATAGTCCATCTCCTATGCGTACATTTAATGAACCAGAACGATAATACGTATTCGATATTCCTAGTTGATAACTTACTTCACTTAGTTCATTATTGTACCCATCTAATCCCTGCTCATCACCAGACCAAATTAAATCTTCTACATCTATAAGTACTACTGGGTTTATTACTGACGCAGTATAATTTTCTTGTATTGGTGCTGTACTTTGTGCACCGTCTATCCATACCCTAAAGTCATTGGTTGTACTCCATTGCTCATGCCATAAATCCTCAGCATATATACCAATTCTCAATTCTTCTATATGTATCGCTCTTACTGGAACAGAAGAAGGTAATAGAGGTATAGTAGTCCTATTAGTATCAGTCCACTCACTCTGGGTTCGTCCTATATCCTCGCCCAATCTATTATACTTAAAATAGTCGGATAAAGTTAATCCTATCGAATCTAAACATTTTTCTACTGATATTCTTAACTCTTCAATATGTACGTGTCTAACAGGTATCGTTCTATTTATAGTACTAAAGGTAGTACTGGCTACTCCTAAATCACTTTCTAAGGCAGAATAGTAGTCCTGTAGTTCTTTTATATGTATCCATCTAATTGGGTCTGTACCAGTAAAAGAGTCACCTGATAATCCTTGAGGAGTTAATATAGGGTCGTCAGTCCAAAAGGGGTACGGGTCTCCATTTTCGTCTGTACCTTGAGAACCTTTTGCTCCTCTTTCTAAGTAAATACTATTTTTACATATCGGACATTTATCGGACATTATAACCTCTTACTCTGAATAATGAGCTGTACCTGACTGAGTATCTGTTACTCCTGGTTGTCTTAGAATACCTACAAGTTTCTCTAACTTTTCATTATCATAGTATAGTGAACGTGTCATTCCAGTTACTCTACTAGCACTATCTTTAACTTTTTTAGTTTCTTGTTGTACAAATACTTCTTGACCAAAATAAAACTGTTCGGTGGTTAAATCTAAATGTGTTAAGAACCCCGAACTAGGAGTAAACTCATGTGTCACTCTAACTACTTCCATATCATTAACTTTGGTTCTTAATTTTAATGTTTCATCGCCTATTATTGTTATACTACCTCTATTGTCATCTTGACTTAATCTTAGATACTCAGATATAGCTTTAGACGTTAAATACGACTGTACCTCAGATAAATTACTGCGAGCCACTCCAGGCATATATAATGAGTCTATATGAGACGGTAAATCAATAGAGTAAGGTTGTACTCCTTCGTAATAACTTCTTATAGCTAATGATGAACCATATGAACTAGACATTCTATTAGCTAAGTAAGAGTAGACTATTACTATCTCTGTAGCATATGCTGTTGGTTTATTCCAAATGTATACTGGTAGTGTTGACTCTACCGTATTTCCACTACCATCTTGAGAATAAAATTTAGCTGTGTATAAACTAATTTTTGTATTATATGCTACTGGAGTACCCTGTAACTTAACTGTAGCTGATTGACCATCCTGAGCATACTCTACAGTAGCAGGAAATGACTGCCATTCAGGTTCAAATTCCTCATAAGATTTCACTGGATATCTACCTTCAGAACCAGCTATGTATGATACTTCACCGTCTTCTGTAACATCTCCGTCAGCCCATTTAGTTAGTACTGTAGACGTAACTCCCTCATAACAATGTCCTGGCTGTAACTCTATATCAGTTAAATATTCTGTAACTCTCGGTGGTTGTCCCATTCTAGCAAATACTTGTACATCTTGTATCTGCTTTTGATTATAACCAAGATTAATTTCAATAGGTGTTGGTAACTGATAGTAGCTTACATCCAGTCTTACAGCACCCTCGATACCGTCATAAGATATTTCTTTATAGGCGGTAACTCTTTCATAATCACTGTGTACTCTTACTTGTCCAACTGTATCACTCTTATCTACAGATAAATTTTGATTTAAAATATGTTTTCCTACCTCTAAAGTTCTCGTATACTTTGCATTTCCTATTCGATAATACGATACATTTCCATTTTCGTCACAGTGTATCTTATAATTTCCTGCTTGTGTAGCCATATTATCCATTAAGTCAAGTTTTGTATATCCAGCAACATTTACAGGTCCGTATATTTTTCTGTACGGTAAAGCCCAAGGACATCCAGAATATATTAAAACCGTGTGATTTGATACTGATTCCCACGGTTTTGCAAACTCATTAAAATTATTAGTTACAGGGTATCTACTATACTGCCACAAGGAACTTAGTGCTTGATAATTAACTCTTAGTTCCGTTGGGTTGTATATATTTGTTCTCTTTACTAAATCCCCTGTAAAAACTTTTCTATCATTAATATAAATAACTACTGATTGTTTATCTGCGTCTGGTAAACCTGATGTACTAGGGTTTGATTTAATATGAAAATCAGCTATAGACATTTCTGGTCCGTACACTAATTCTACCCTGTCTAATATTGCATCGGTATTTTCTACACCGTCAATATAAATTTTCCAATCTGGAACTGTAGCTAAAGTTTGTAGATTATAAGTCGGTGTTCCTGTCGTTGTTACTCCAGAGCTTTCATCATCTACTCCATTAACACCAACCACCTTAAAGGTATAAGTTACGTTAGCTGTTAACCCACCAACGACATATTCAGACTCTAATATAACTATATCGTTTTGTTTAACCCAACTACCACCCACATCAAGGTATACATTATATCCGTAGTTTCCAGTATCCGTCCACGATAGTTCTATTGCTTCGCCAGTATATAAATCTGTCGCTGTTAATCCCGTTGGGTCTACTGGTGTGTCTTGGTTTACTTTTAGTTGTGTATTAAAGTCAGAATAAGTATCACTTTCTAAAGTTAACCTTGCATTAAAATCTTTAAAATATTTAAAGTAAGTGTCTGACTCTATATTTTCTTGTACTCTACTAACAATATAGGCATCTGATATGATATTCTCTTGTAAGTCATCTCCATAAATTATTGCACTTGATTGTATTGTTTCTTGAACTGTTCCTTGAATTAAGGCGTCTGCGTTTATATTTTCTTGTAGCCAAGACTGTTTTATATGTGCGTCTGAGTCAATATATTCTAACTCACTTGTTGTTATATTTGCATCAGAGTATATAGTTTCTTGATTTCCAGTTTGCTTTATGGATGTATCTGAATATATTGTATCCTGTACTCCAGTCTTTTTTATCATAGCGTCAGAGTCTATGGTTTCTCCGTAGGTACCTAATATAATTTTTGAGTCTGAGTCAATAGTATTAGACAGAGTACCTTGTATACTGGCATCTGAATCAATTTCTTCTTGATATGTCTCTGGTCCTGATGATGGTAGTGTTCCTATTATTCCTGTTCCATAATATGAATTATCGTTATCTTTATACGTTATAGCTACCTTATTAGTATCATACGATATTACTCCTATGTAATCTGTGGAAGCATTGTTAAATATATCTTCAGAACCAAAGGTTATAGTAGTCCCAGATATATCACCAATAATAGCTTTACCTTTATTAGCGTCTCCTGCATCTTTGTACCCTACGACTACCCTACTAGAGCTATCTATACTAACCCAAGGGCTAACTGTACTTCCGTTGTTATAGGTAGCTTCAGAACCCCAGCTAATAGTACTCCCTGATATAGTACCTACTGCTGCATTGCCCTTGTCAGACTCGTCTTGGTCTACATAAGCAACAACTATATGAGTCGAATCTAACTTAGCAATACTTATACTTACAGTATCCCCACTAAACTGTACCGAAGTACCCCAGCTAATACTATTTCCTGATATGGTACCTACTACACCTTTGCCGTAGTTGCTATCATCGTAGTCTTGATATGCAAGAACTACGTGTGTAGAGTCGGTAGCTGTAATATTTAAGCTGTCACACATCACTGAGATTGTATATTCAGACCCAAAACTAATGGAAGTACCTGATACAGTCGCTATACGTACTGTAGGGTTAAAGCCGTTACCCCAATCAGAGTATCCTATTGCGAAGTGGGTTGAATCTAAATAAGCGGCACATACCCAAAAAGAAGCTCCCGCATTTGCTTCCTGTTCAGAACCAAAGGTTATAGTAGTCCCAGATATATCACCAATAATAGCCTTTGCCTTATTAGAGTCATTACTGTCTCTAAAAACTACGGCTATTTTTGAAGAACTGAGAGAAATAATATCTATACGAGAACCAGTACCTCCTCCACTATTAAACTCATAAGCAGAACCCCAACTTATTGTGTTTCCAGATATAGTACCTACCTTAGCCTTACCTTTATCGGAGTCGCTATCATCAACGTAAGCTACTACAATGTGCGTAGTATCTAAGTTAGTTACTGCGGTTCCGTCTGTTTGGTTGGAATTAAATACTTGCTCAGAGCCATATGTAATACTCATTAGTTATCACCTATTACTACATTACCGTCTTGGTCTATATTTAATAACACTTTTCTATTCTTTCCTTGTTTATCATTATATTGATACCCTAAAAAGTAAGATATTCGTGTATCTAATACCTCACCTTTTATATTAAAGTCTATATTTCTTCTTCTAAAGTATATCAATCTTATATTACTCTTACTTCCTACTATTTCTTCGGCTACATTATGACACTTATTTATAAATAAAAAACCCCTTCTTGTATCTACTACAAATAGAAGGGGCTTATCTATATGAACTAGCTCAAACTGAGATAGCTCTTCAAACCTATTTTTAACTAATTCAAACTTATTTTCTTTATCACCATCAAACTGTTTAATAACTGAGCCATCACTAAATGTTGCTTTCCAAACTAAATTTAATTTTATTTCTGTCTTCATTGTATTGACTACCTCCTATTGGATTAGGATACCTTACACTCCTTCTACTTACTACACTTCATCATACTGAGCGGTAAACGTCTTAGTATTTACGGCTCCTGCTGGAGTACTAACTGTACTCTGTAATTGCAAACAAATATACTTGGTATATCCTGCTGCGGAAATTTCAGAAGACCCATCTGCTGCCTGAATACTTAAAGCTGAACCTTCAGAGGTAGGCACATCTACTGTTGCTACTGCTGACGTAGAACTTGTAGGAGTTCCATATGCGACATTCGCTGCTGCTTTTATGGCTTCTCCAGTCTTGTATGCTCCTGCTGACTTCCAAAATTTCATATTAGAAATCTCAGTAAAAGTTCCACCGAATTTAAAGCGGAGATATTTTTCATAAGAATTTTCTCCAGCTACTATCGGATATGAAGATGTAGTAACTTCAGTATCATCTGTACTTCCAAAGTTCAAGTTTGCAATATCGTCACTTACCGATTCTCCAGCTCCATTACTTTCGCTAAATTGAAATGTTGCTGCCATGATTATCTACCCTCCTTTAATTATTTTTAAAATGAATAATAAACCCTTAATACACATTTTATATAACTACCGCCTTCAGTTTCTGCTGTTGCGGGTACTGTAACTTTTAATTGTAATCGTTTCGCATTATTTTGTGGTATTCTATTTGTTAATGTAACTCTTTCTTCTAAACCAAGAGTACTATAAGAAGATTGTAAATCATCTTTAATCTGATACTTATATTCTACGTATGGTGTACTAGCTGATAATGAACTACCTAAGTATATTTTACCTAGGCTTGCATCGTAAGACCCACTTGTATAATAGTTAGTCCCTGTTTTACTAGCATTATCCCATACACCTACTACTTCCGTAATTGAAGGGTAATGTAAAACTTGAACAGTATCATCATCTATCTTTGTAGATTCCTCTGGTGTAGAACTACCTATGTGTATTTCATTAGACACAACGCCTGACGACTTTATGGATATCCACTGCTGTTCATATATTGCGTCTCCAAATGTATTTAAGTCTGGTGTATAAGTAATATCTATATCTGCTCCATTTGTCGGTATAGCCCCATTCACTCCGTCACCAAATACCAATTCTCCCGTAGTATAATCAAAAGTATATACTGTCGCTGTAGATGACTGTCCTGATAAGCTTGATACCTCAGTCCATTGCACATCGTCAACAGTAACTTCTACTTCTATATCTTCTAATACCGGAATATAGTTTACTGTAAATGTTTGTGAAACTGAACCGTCACTACTTTCTTCTTGAGTTACGTATAGCCTTAATAATTCTACGGATATACTTTTTGCATCTTCAGAACCTAGAACAGCTCCTTTATCGTTCCATAATAGGATGTCATAAGACAACGTAGTATCTTCACCAGCATCACATAACCCAAAGTCAATAGGACTTGCTACAGTTCCTATTTCTGTAGTAGGACTATCTGAACGATACATTTCAATATTTGGATTTGCCATTATATTACTCCTACTTTCTATTTACTCGTAAATCAGTTATTTGTCTTTGCCAATTTTCCTTTAATTTCAAATCACCATTTTCAATTACTGTCACTATATCTCCTAGCATACCGTTCATAGAATTTATCAAATCTTTTACTGAGTTTGATACGTTATCTCCAGCTACTTCTATTTCCTGTTTTGTATATCCAGCTATTTTAGCTGCCTCTTCAAGTTTGTTATAGCCTACACCACCCACTGTATACATACCTGACGTGTCGTTCTGTGGACTTTTAGGTATGGTTTTTTTAGCAAGGTTATTGAGAGATAAAGTTGCATTATTATCAATGTCCCTTGACCTGTCTCTATCAAAACCAAAAATTGCGTTTCGTGGGGCAGAGGTTATATCCCAAGCTTTTTCAGCAGTCCAACCAACAGGAGTGTGCATTATGGGTGAAAACTTCTTAAAAGCTTCAGTGAGATTAGGTACTGATGCTTTAAGACCCTCCATAACCCCATTAATAAATGCCTTTCCAAGAGTGTTACCAAGAGAACTGATTCCTTCTTGTAATAGCTCCGTTAATGGTTTAAAGAATCCAAGTATCTCGTTAGATAATTCTCTCATCTTTTTATCTCTATCTTCTTCAGTCATTTTAGCATCAGGAAAGAATGTTATTTGTACTAGTTGTCCTACTTTTTTTGTAAGTGGACTAAATAGAGTATTTACTTTGTCTGCCATTGACTTTGATAATGTATTCCAGAACTCATCTTCGGTAAGACTATCTGATACAGGCTGTAATATATTTTTACGAATATTATTTACAATCGGTCCTACTACTCCAGCTCCAAATATTAATCCTATAGTAGTCTTTATTTTATCTAAAGCAGTATATGCCTCTCGTGCCATCCCACCCCATTGTTTAGTTATAAACTCTAAAGATTTACCTATACTACCCAAAGAACTATCTGCTTTTTCTTCTATTTCTAGCATCTCTTCAAAACCAGCAATTAGTCCTATAGGTGCAATCATACCTCTGCGACCTATAATCTCTGTTAACGCCTCAGTAAACTGCATTGTGTTAATAGTTCCGTCTTCTAATAATTTATTGAACTCCTTTGCAATAGCGAGTGGTGTTTTCATTTCACCGCCAGCATCTACAAACTGTTCAAAAATACGTGTTCCTGCTTCTGTTTCTTCTTTTATTCTCTGTTGAACATCTGCTATTTTTTCTCTAATACCTATTAATTCTTCTTCTTTAGTCCCTGCACGGGTATAATTTATCTCAGTACTAGTTAAACGCTCTAATTCTTGAGACAAGTCTCTTAATCTTCTGTGTTGCTCTCTTAGTGCCATACTAAATTTACTAGAATAGTTACTGTCTCTATACAGTTGTATTCCATATTTTGTCATAACTCCTAATGCTTCAGACGTAGGTGCTGCTAACTTATCCATCATCCTGCGTAATGATGTTCCTACACGTGACGCTCTAGTTCCTTGTTGTGCTGCTGCTGCTACTGATACTGCAAAGTTCTTGGCTGATTCCATACCTTTACCATACGATAATTTCATTAGCGGTCCTACATTTCCTGCTGCTGATAATAAGTCTTGAATTTGAACGGTAGCACTTGTGGATACGGTGTATAACATATCTCCGAACTCTTGATACTGGTCCTTACCGATACCTAAAGCTTTTGCCATTTTTAAGAACTGTAACGCTAACTGGTCTGAGTTTTCTCCACTAGCACCTACTAAACCATTAAGTACATCTAGTACAGCATTAAACTCTTCGGTAGTAGCAACACCACCTTTAGCGATAGCTAATCCCATTTCTTTTATATCATTCGTAAATAACATTGTATTTTTATCTGCTTTTAAAATTGACGTAACTAGGTTATCATATACTTGTTGTGTATTTCCAACACCCTTCGTCATAATAGATGCTACTCGTGCAAAGTTTAAACTTAAATCAGCGGTCTCTTTTATTGTTTTAGATACGTCAGCCATAGACTGTCTAACAATATTAATGATACCATATGAGAAGGTTCTTAAAAACGCAGACTTTAGAGTTCTTAAATAATCGGTTCCTAATTTACCCATCGCACCAAATGTTACAGCCATACCCTTACGCAGTACATTACCTGCTCGTTGTCCTGCTGATGGTAGCTTTTTTCCTATCTGGTCTTCGATTTGTTTTAGCTTCTGTCTAGCACTCTCGTGACCAAGAAGCTTAATCATTAACTCAACATCATTTCTAGAAAATCGTAGTCCCATTATTTAACCTTTTTTACCTGTAGTTTTAATGTCTTAGCTAGCTGTTGTAAATTCTTTAATTCTATTTCTTTAGGTACTTCCTTTGGTTTTGGTTTACCATAATCGTTAGCTGATATTTTCCCTGACATACCTTTAGCTGTATTTACCTGACTTATAATATCTTCGTTTTTATGTCTCTGTTTAATCTTTCTCAATAAAATAGAAATTTCTGGGAGAGTTAACTCCTGAACATACTCTATACTCCACCCATACTCGTGAGATAATAGGTCTACCAGTGTGTACGTTATGTCTGTCTCGATATCTAACCACTGCTTATATAAGTTTACTATGTTAATCACAGGTTATTTACCACCTTAATAACTCACTTAACGGGTCTTTTAGAACACCCATAAGTACTTGCTCAATAATACTAGAGTCCATCTTAGTTTCAATGTCTTCTTTCTTAAAATCTTTGCAAGACCTAGTTACAATATAATGAATTAGGTCTACTTGCAAATCAATGTACTTAGACGCAAAATCATCCGACTCTAAATCTTTTAATTTCATTAAATCGTTGGGAACCTTAGATATACATTCTTTACGCTCAGCTAAGGTTAATGGACGGATAGATAGCGTTTTACCATCTAATAGTTTTATTTCTAGTACCTGAGACTCTATTGTTCTTTTACTCATCTTATACTCCTTCTACTTAAACTTAAGTTAATAAATTAGGATGCTGATTTCTGACGTAACTCTAATCTATAAGTTACAAATCCATCCTGCGTGGAAGATATTTCCCACGAAACTGCTTTACAGTTTGTCAGGGTTAATCCTGATAACCCTCTCTCTGCGTCTGATTCAGATGCAAGCAAGGTAACGTCTACGGCTGTATTGGTTAATAAATCATCCAGCTCTATATCTCCGTCCCACTCTGCATACTCTACAGAAACAGTTACTGCTGTATTTCCTAACTCTATTTCACGAGGTAATTTATAACCACCCGCATATAGGTCTACAGCGTTACCTTCATACCTAACGGTAATCCCAGTACATTTTGCTATTGTCGTTGCTCCTACACTAATACGACCAACACTAAAAGTCACAATAACACCTCCTTTTTAATACAAGAACGCAGTATAATACTACAGTCCTTCTATATTGAAAACAATACTATATTTATATAATTTAAACAAATTAACCATTGGTAATTACAAATCTAAATGACAATAAAAGTTCATAAAACCGTATATTATCATAGTGAGTAAAATCTGAATCTGTCTTCTGTACCCAGTATATTGTATTAGTATCACTTAAAGTAGTACCTTTTAAATCTAATAATGTAAGTACTCTATCAGCTATCTGATGTGTCGTCTTTATAGGCTCATTTATTGTGTCCTTAACCATTACATATACCCTAATTATACCGTCATACGTGTTGGCTGATTGGTCAAACGGAACCGTTTCTCCGTACTCTAATGATATATTTATTTGTTTAGTGACTGTATCATCAAAATTATAAGATGTAAATACAGCACAATCAGAAGAGCTAGATGCATCCAGTAATGATTGAATTTGAGAATCTTCTCTTAGTACTTCTATAATATCCGTAGTTATCATTGTTTCCTCTTATCTTAAATATTTACCTAAACTAAAGTCTACGTAATCCCTTGCATTTTTTAATAGCCACGCTTCTGTGTTCGCTACGTAGTGTATCCCTTTGATTCTAAATCCCTTTGCTTTTTTAGTAAATATCTCCACACCATTATCTTCAAAGTGCATTACTGACTTTCTCTTTGGAAATCTCATAGGAACACTAACTCCAGCATCTACAAAAGGAGCGTAAAATACATCTGTGTAAATAGTTAACTTTACTCCTCTCGGAACCATCTCTGTCTTTATTTTAAATGAGTCTCTCAAATGTGGTTTATTTAACTTTCCTACTGGGATTAATCTTTTTAAATGTTTATATCCTCCCTCACCTAACATACGAACATCGTGTCTCATTTTACCAAGTACTCGAATCATATTTCTTCTTATTTTATTTATGTCTATTAGTTTTGAGCGTACTTGTACTGTTACCATATTAGTCCTTTATCACGTACATTCTTAGATGGTGGTCTCTACCACCGTCATTACCTACACTTAGTATAAGATACTTTTGGCTATCTATTTCTATTATATCTCCGTCATTTATATCCGTCCTATAGTTACAGTATACAACGTTTCTTGCAACATAGGTAGTACCATGTAGTGTAAACGTCATCTCTTCACGTACTGGCTGTAATGCTACAGATAATGAAGATACTGAACTAGCTAGTGTAAACTCTTTTTCACCAAACTCATTTACAGTTGAGCGGGATTTAGAATATACGGTTGCTGTTTTGTTTAACATTGCACTAGATATACTCATACGTCTCCTTATACACTGTGTGCTCCTGGTTCGGTTCCACCTTTACGAATTATATTAGCAAGATAAGTTGACCACTCGTCTAAAGACATAAACTCTTTATTGGTTAAATTGGCAAACTTTTTAGTATAATCTCCAATCCTTTCGCTAACAAGAACTTGTGAATGTTGAACTTCGTCTGGGTGGAGAGAGTAATATTGATTAATAGTAAGTACAACAAGCAGTAGCTTTACTAAAGACGTGACGGTTGACCTATCCCAACCCACGCTATAGGTTACCGTAACCTTATAACCTTCACTAATATTATCATCAAATATTATGAGTCCTTCGTTTTCTATAATTCTATACTCGTCTGTATCATAATCTTCTGCATCCTCTGAAGCGGATATCTGATATGATATAGAGGAAACACTATTAATAGGATACTGGTCTAACTTTAGAGTATCGGTCTTGTCCCATATGTAGAAAGACTGAGTAGCACTTTCATTCTTATGTAAAAAACCAATCATAGCCTCCGCCTGTGCCTCAGCATAAGGAATCAAAGCGTCTAAGGTAGACGTATTAAGACCAGTTATAGTGTATATATCTGACATATTAATTAAGCTATACTGAGACATCTATTTATCCTCCTTT
>Ga0180433_10004490_pt1 | contig 19563 bp, 19 predicted proteins | sample SS_ome_8_FD_132980 | JGI IMG/M metagenome (GOLD analysis project Ga0180433, IMG submission 132980) | Hypersaline lake sediment archaeal communities from the Salton Sea, California, USA - SS_1_D_1 metaG | ecosystem: Environmental > Aquatic > Non-marine Saline and Alkaline > Hypersaline >... | reverse complement strand
CCGGCGATGTACGCGGAGGTACGAAAACGGATCCTCCGCTCGGCCGGGCAGGTACTTGCCTATGGAAGGGATGACCAACTCCTTCCGACGTTGACTCGGCAGCTCGCCGAGGGCGGCCCGGTGGTCTTTCCCGCCGACGAGGACCTACGTCCGATCGGGACGTCGATCCCCGGTCCGCACGATCGTCCGTAGTCATCCCAGCGGCGCTCCTGTCCCGCGCCTCCGAATCCCACAGGGGCGCCGCCCCCTTCCCCATCGCACCGCTCGGCCGGCGATGCACCGGAGGGCCGCCGTTCGCGATCCCCGGTCGCGCCATCGCTGTTTCGCATCCTGGATGACAGCGGATCGCGTGGTCCCTAGCCACCGAACAGCTATACTGTCCGGACCGCGACGAACGGAGGGGGGATCGAGCGATGCATCACGACTACGACATCGCCGTCCTTGGCCTTGGGCCGGCGGGGATGGCGGTTTCCGCCATGGCATCCGAGATGGGACTCCGCGTCCTCGGCATCGAACACCGCGCACTCGGCGGCGAATGCATGAACGTCGGTTGCATTCCGAGCAAGGCGCTTCTCCGCATGGCGCACGTTCGACATCTCGTGGGTCGGTTGGCGGACTATGCGTTGGCTGAGGTCGAGCCCCCCACGCCCGATCGACCGTTCGAGCGCATCGCCGAGCATCTTCGGTTCATCACCGAGAAGAAGACGATGCGCATGTTCGAGAAGGTCGATCTTCTCCTCGGAGAGGGATCGGCTTCGTTCGTCGATCCACACACGGTCTCCGTCAGCGGGCGAACGGCCACCGCGAAACGGATCTTCCTCTGCACCGGCACGCGCCCATTGATCCCCCCGATCCCTGGGCTCGAATCGGTCGAGTACCTGACCAACGAGACGGTCTTCGGTCTGCGGGGGATCCCCGAAAGCCTCCTGATCATCGGGGGCGGCGCGATTGGATGTGAGATGGCCCAGGCGTTCCGGCGCCTTGGCTCCCGCGTCACGATCGTCCACCTCGATCCCCATCTCCTCCCCCACGGCGATTGGGACGCGGGGAAGCTCCTCGAGGAGGTGTTCGCCGAGGAGGGAATCAGCGTCTACAATGCCCGCGGCATCCGACGAGTCGGCCGAGACGGCGCCGTGTTGACCGTTCAGACCGACCACGGCGAGCTGTTCCGCGGAGATCGATTGCTCATTGCTGCCGGACGGCGATTCGACGTCGGGGGGCTCAATCTGGAGTCCGCAGGGGTACGGTACGGCGACGCGGGCATCGCGGTCGATCGCCGGCTGCGAACCTCCTCACCGAACATCTACGCCGCCGGGGACTGCAACGGCGGTTTTCTCTTCTCACACGCGGCGATGCATCAGGGGATGATTGCCTTGCTGAACGCGATCGCTCCGTGGCCCGTTCGCTTCAACTACCGAAGGTACGTCGTTCCGTGGACCGTGTTTACCGAGCCGCAGATCGCCCACGTCGGGGCGCTCGAGCGAGACCTCAAAGCGAACGACGTTCCGTACGAGGTGGTCGAGGAGAAGTACGCCGACTACGGCGCAGCGATCGCCGAGGGGGCTCCCATCGGTTCTGTCCGAGCCTACGTGAGCCGGACCGGCAGAATCTTCGGTGTCCGGATCATCGGCGAAGCCGCGGGAGAGATGATCAACGAGTGGGGGCTGGCGATCCAGAACCGTCTTCGGCTCCACAAGATCATGTTCCTGCAGCACGCCTTCCCGTCGATGTCGTTCCTGACGAAGCGAGTGTCGGAACGATGGATGATGAATCGGATGGCCAACCCGCTTCTCCGGCGGGTGATTCGGTGGATCTCCTGACGCGCATCGCGGTGACCGCCATCCCCCGGATCCGCATGAAACGGCCAATCGAAGGGCGTTGACACGCCATCATGGGGCCGGTATCATTCGTCCATCTGTCCATGGGTAGGTTCGCAGGAGGTGTTTTCCTTTCGTGGATCAGGGTGAACGACGATTGCCAAAGCGGGTGAACGATGCATTTCATGCCATCGGACGGCGGAAGAGCGCGACGGCGCGCGTCTACCTTACTGAAGGAGGCGGCGAGCTCGTCATCAACGGCCGACCAGCGGACGACTACTTCTCCCCGTATCTGAACGCGACCGAGTATCTGGAGAAGAGCCTCAAGCAGCCGTTCTACGCCACAGGAACGGTCGGGAAGTACGACGTGAAGGCACGGGTTCGCGGCGGTGGATACACCGGCCAACTGGAGGCCGTCCGGCTCGGAATCGCCCGGGCGCTGGTCGGCGTCACCGACGAGTACAAGCTCCCGCTGCGGCAAGCCGGACTGCTGACCCGCGACGCACGCGAAGTCGAGCGCAAGAAGATCAACCGGCGCAAGGCACGGAAGAGCGAGCAGTACTCCAAGCGGTAGAGACCGGAACGGAACGGAGGAAACGTGAAGCAGGGCATTCATCCCGAGCTCAAGCCGGCGAAGATCTACTGCGGCTGCGGAGCCGAGTTCGATACGCTGTCCACCGTAGAGGAGATGCGCGTCGACATCTGCTCGAAGTGCCACCCGTTCTTCACCGGCGAGGAGCGCTTCGTCGACACCGAAGGCCGCGTCGAGCGGTTCCACCGCAAGTACGCCAAGGCGAAGAAGGAAGGCTAAGTGAAGCCGCCCGTCGGCGGACAAGCGGTGATCGAAGGCGTCATGATGCAGAACGGCGATCGCATCGCGGTTGCCGTTCGTCGTCAATCCGACGGTGAGATCCTCCTTCGCTCCATGCCCGCCCGAAGCCGGTTCCAGCGGCTCAGCAAGGTCCCCTTCCTGCGGGGGCTGTTCCGGTTGTACGATATGATGTCGCTCGGCCTCCGCGCACTGAACCTCTCGACCCAACTTGCCTTCCCCGAGGAGGAGCAGCTGAGCGGCAGCGGCACGTTCCTCACCTTCGCCGTCGCAATCGCCGTCGCGGTCGGCGCGTTCATCGTTCTTCCCTTGTACCTCACCAACAGCATCGCGGGGCTGCGCCTCGGGAACTCGGTCCTGTTCAACCTCGTCGAGGGTGTCATCCGACTGACGTTCTTCTTCCTGTACCTGCTGTTGATCTCGCGGCTGAAGGACATCCACCGCGTCTTCCAGTATCACGGCGCCGAGCACAAGGCGATCTACACGTACGAGGCCGACGAGCCGCTCACCGTCGATTGCGCCAGGAAGCACACGACGCTCCATCCGCGGTGCGGGACTGCGTTTCTGATGACCGTCGTCGTCATCGCGATTCTCGTCTTCTCGCTCGCAGGGAACCCGACCCTCTGGCTGAAGATCGTCTCTCGCCTCCTTCTCCTCCCCGTCGTCGCGGGCGTGTCGTACGAAGTTCTCCGGTTCAGCGGGCGCCACTACGACCGCTGGTGGGTTCGCCTCCTCACCCAGCCGGGGCTCTGGCTGCAGCGTCTGACCACCGCCGAGCCGGACGACGACATGCTGGAGGTCGCACTGACGGTGCTGCGACGCGTCCTTGGGAGAGAGGAGCGGCCGGCCGAGCCCAAGCTCGAGGCGGCGTCCGTCTCCGACTGATTCCGAGGATCCGACCCTACGAACCCGAATCCGCTCGTTCGTCCTCCTCGCCGATCCCCAGCGACGGATTCGGCGCCAGCGAGAGCGGGTGAGACTCTCCAAACTGCCGATGACGGAACGCGGCGGCGGCGGCGATCATCGCCGCGTTGTCCGTGCACAGTTCGTGCGGCGGGTACGACAGCTCGATGCCATGCGCCGCGGCCGCAGCCTCGAGGCCACGTCGCAGATGGGCGTTCGCGGCCACGCCACCGACGACGATCAGACGACGGCGGTGATACCGTCGGGTCGCCTCGATCGACTTCTTTGTCAGGATCTCCACGACGCTGGCGAGGACGGAAGCCGCGATGTCGACGTGCCGCTCCCGCGGGTTCTTCTTCAGGTGGTACAGAACGGCCGTCTTCAGTCCGGCGAAGCTGAAATCGAATCCGGAGGAACCGACCATCGGCCGCGGGAACGGAATCGCCTTCGGATCGCCCCGCTCGGCGAGCCGATCGATCTCGGCCCCGGCCGGGTACCCGATGCCGATCATCTTACCGATCTTGTCCAACGCCTCACCCGCCGCGTCATCGACCGTGCGTCCCACCAGCCGATAGGCTCCGTACGCGTGGACGTCGATCAGGCTGGTGTGGCCGCCGGAGACAATCAGCGCCATGAACGGAGGCTCGATCTCCGGCGCGTGCAGACGGTGCGCGAACAGGTGCCCCTCCAGATGGTTCACCCCGAGAAACGGGACGTCGAGCCCGAACGCCATCCCCTTCGCATGAGACAGCCCGACCAGAAGCGGCCCGATCAGCCCGGGGCCGTGCGTCGCGGCGATCAGCCCTAGATCCCCCATCGGGGCGCCCGACGCGGCCACGGCTTCGCGGACGAGGTAGGGAAGCTTCCGAACGTGATTACGGGACGCGACTTCGGGGACTACGCCCCCGTACTGCGCGTGAAGGTCGGCCTGCGAGTAGACCAGACTCACGACCATGTCCGTCTCGCCTCGGAGGATCGCGACCGCCGTCTCATCGCACGACGTCTCAATCGCGAGGGTCAGAAGCGAGGCTGCCTCGTTCATCCGATGTACTCGGGCTTCAGGACCCCAATGAACGGTAGGTTCCGATACAGCTCCGCGTAGTCCATCCCGTATCCGACCACGAACTCGTCCTTCTCGAGCGTGAATCCGACGTAGTCGAGCTCGACCGGCGTCTCGCGGCGCGCGATCTTGTCGACCAGCGTGCAGACCCGGACCGAGGCCGCGTTCCGGGCCGCGAAGCTGCGCTTCAGGTATTCGATCGTGAATCCCGTATCGATGATGTCCTCGACAATGAGGACGTCGCGCCCTTCGATCGGCTTCTCCAGATCCTTGACCAAGCGAACCGCCCCGGGGGCCGTCCCGTTTCCGTATGAGGAGACGCTGATCAAGTCGTATTCGACCGGCATCGGGAATCGTCGAGCCAGGTCGGACATGAACACGAGCGCCCCGCGGAGGATGCCGACCAGGAGGATGGGGCGCCCCTGCGGATCGCACGCGGAGCCGCGCTCCGCGTAGTCGGCGGCGATCTCCTTCGCCAGTTCGTCGACGCGCGATCGGATCGCGTCCTCCGAATAGAGGATCCGTTCGATCCGATCCTCCAGCGCTCCCCGGTTCATCCTTCCCTCTCCTCGCGGATCGTGAACCGCTCGTCCAACGCGTCCAGCCGGTGGCTGATGCCGACGTATTCCAGGTCGTGAATGCCGAGCATCGCCGCGCCCGAGAACCCCTGTTCTCGAATGTCGTGCGCCTTCCGGGCCGCCTTCTCGCGAACCCAGTCCCAGTACGGATGGTCAAACGCGTCGATTGCCTCCGTGAGCTCCCCGTTTCGAATCGAGAACGCGAGACAGGAGACGATCGGAGGGCCATCGAAGAACGAGACGCTGGTCTTCGCCTTGACCGGCATCAGAGGACCGACGTGGCTCCCCCGCATGAACCCCGACACATAGTGGCAGATCTCGAACGGCGCGAGGACCTCACCCGTCGCGGGGAAGTTCCTCTGGGTCCGGACAAGCATGATCGGGTCGTCCTTGCCAACGTACTTCCCGGCAATGTTTCGAAGCCGTGTGGTGCAGCAGGAGACCGAGATGTCTCCGTCGTGTCTCGAGTGGATCGATTCCACCACGAACCGTCCGTTGTCCCGAAGGAGCGCGGCCAGATCGTAGGTATCCTCCGGAGTGACGAGCTCGATCACCCGATCCCGCTCGCTGCAGTCGACGTCCATCACCGTGAACCGGTATCCCTCGCCTCCCGTCGGCGAGAGGATCAATCCCGCGTTGTGCATCGGATCGGCGAACGCCAGGAACAGAGGGAGGTTGTACGCTCCCGGCTCCGTCTTGTCGGCGGTGAACATCAGGAACGGCTCGTTCGGCCGCTCCTCGAACTCCATCTCCGCGACCGCCGGCCCCAGCCCCCGCGTGTTGCCGGAGAACGCGTCCTTCAGCAGGTCTTGTCCGGCCCCGTAGAGCCCCTGCTCCTTCGCCGCTTCGGTCCCCGCCAGGAACGCATCCCACGTCAGCCGATGGACGCGTTCGTCGTCGATCCCTCGGTCGTGCGTCAAGAGGATCGCCACGTCGTCGCCGGTGTAGTTCAGCGCATAGTCGATGACCAACCCGCTGCCCTGCCGAGACACCGTCTCTTCGACCGCCGCCAGGAGCCGCTCGCTCGGGCAGATGTGCCCGCCGATGCTCCCCACGTCCGCCTTGATCGCCGTGAGCGTGACCTTCATGTCCCCGCCCACCTCCTACACGAAAGGATTGATGCCAATAGCATTTCCGGCTGCTACTGGCACGAGCCAATTATACCTTCGCGCTCGTAGAGGACAACCGATGCAAGAACGAGAGCTTCCCCGAACCGACCAGATTCACCGACACAGCCCTGCAGCCTGCGCCGTCCCGGAGTCCACGTCGTGAGGCTTGTCTAAAGCCCGTGTGAGGACGCGTGCGAAACCAAAGAGCGGGGCTCCCCCCGGAGCCCCACCTTCTTGTGAAAGGACCCTCTCACCTTCGCGATCGACACTCAGCAGGCGTCGATCACGCAGCTCAGCAGATCCCGCCGCACCACCAGCCGCCGAATGCGAACACCCAGAACGCCCAGAAGAACGACAGAAGCAGCCACGCGGACACACACATGATGCACACCTCCTTGTCGGTACTACACCCGGAATCGCGCACGGTTTCATGGGAGGTGACACTCCTCGTTCGTGGCGCAACAGCGGTCCCCTTCATGCTCGACCTCAATCGTTGCGTGGACGATCCCCATCGGACCGAGGCGGTCGCGGATCCTCCGCCGAAGGGCTTCAGTCTCCTCGAGGGTCGTTCCGCGTTCTGCCACGACGTGGGTCGTCAGGACATGATGCTCGCCGTCCTGGGTCCAGAGGTGAGTGTGATGTACGTTACAGACGCCCGGCGTCGCGCGGATGACCTCCTGGACTTGGGCCACCGTCACGTCCCGCGGCGTCCCCTGCAACAAGATGACCAGGGTGTCCCTGAGGCGCCGTCCGACGTTCCACAGGACGTACAGCGTGATCAGGATCGACAACGCTGGATCCAGGATCCGGATCTCGCTGAACGACATCGCAATCCCCGCCACCAGGACGGCCACCCAACCCAGAACGTCCTCGACGAAATGCCATGTCACCACCCGCTCGCTCAGGCTTCGGCCGCCGTGCGTCCGGAGCGCCGCGATCCCGTTCACCACGATCCCGGCCGCGGCAAGGGCGATCATTCCCGCCGCGTTCGAGGGCTCCGGCGAGAGCAAACGTGGGATCGCCTCGAATAGGACCACCAGACCCCCGGCGAACAGGACGACCGACATCACCAACGCGCCGAGGAGGGAGAATCGACGATACCCGAACGTGAACGTCTCGTCGCCTTTCCTCTCGGACACACGCGCAAAGTGCCACGTCAGCCCCAAGGCGACGCTGTCTCCGAAGTCGTGCAGCGCGTCGGACAACACGGCCACGCTGTTCGTCCAGAGCCCTCCGGCCACCTCGATCAGGGCGAACCCGAGATTCAGCCAGAAGGCGGCGCCGATCCGCCGGCCGGGCGACGGGGCGTGACGTGCAGGGTCGTGTGCCATCATTCGTTCACCGTTCGAATGGTGAGCCGCGCCATGGGCCGAATCAAACCCGAGCGCCGCGATGGATGACGTGTCCCAGCAGCGGAACGTGCAGCTCGATCGCGCCCTCGGGACACAGCTCCTGGCAGCAGTAGCAGCGGATGCACCGATCGTACCGATGGGACGGCACGCTCGAGCGGTCCCCATCCTCGAACCGCACCGCCTTCGGCGATACCGGGCAGACCTCCACGCAGGTGCCGCACATCGTGCAGGCTTTCGGGAGGACCGTCGGGCGGGGCACGACGAACCGGCGAGCCCACCGGCTGTACCGTCCCGGACCGCCGGTCGTCGACGCGCGCCGGCGGTTCACCTCGAAGTCCGGCATGAGGAGCGACTCGATCGGATCGCCGACCCAGGAGATATCCGACGCGCGGCCGAGGCCGGTGCGATCGCCGTGGACGACCGGCAGCACGAGCGCCGGATCGAGTCCGATGATCCGGCAGACCGTCGCATCGAGCGCCACCGGATCGGTCGAGAGGAGGAGGACGTTCATCGCGCGGGGGGTTCCGTTCTGGGGTCCGTTCCCCTCCATCGCGACGATCCCGTCCATGACGAACAGGCGCGGGCGAAGCAGCCGGTTCAGATCGACGAGCATCCGCGAGAATAGGTCCGCGTTCGGCAGCCGCGCGTGGAACTCGGCCTTCAGCGGCCCCGGGATGCACCCGTACTGGTTCTTCATCGAGCCGGTGATCCGGGTCAGCCCGTGCGTCTTCAGCTTGGGCAGCGACACGATTCCGTCGGCCGCGAGAGCGCCTTCCGCGATCGTGAACCGCTTGATCAGCTCCCCATCCGGGAATGGGACGTCCCGTCCGCGGGAGAACTCGGCCGGTTCGAGCCCGAGCTCCTCCGCCACGGCCGCCAGCCCGGTCCGGCGAGCGACGGTCGACGGTCGGCCGAATCCAGGCGAGTCGCCGTACGTGACCCGTGCCCCCGCCTCGACGAACCGGTGGGCCACCGCTCGGAAGACGCTCGGATGGGTCGTGACTGCACAGTCGGCGGTCCGAGCCACGAGGAGGTTCGGCTTCAGGAGGATCGTCTCGCCCGTCGCCACGAACCGCTCGATTCCGCCGAGCAGATTGATCCCACGATCGACCGCGGCGTTCACATCGTGGAGGTCGTAGCTTGGGCAGCGGACGAGCGCGACCCGGCTGACTCCTCGGCGGACCGTTGGCGCCTCTTGCATCCCTTCCACCTCCCGGTCGGCGGGCCTCGATGATACCCGAGTCGGATCCGCACAACCTGTCAGATGACTTGGCAAATCCGGGTTCGTGGTCTATCATGAGAACGCGACGAGGCTGATGCAGCCCGTCTTTTCGCGTTCCAGCGGTTGTTCGTCCCGACGTTGCGAGGAGGGATCGGAAAGGAGCCGTCGTGCTCGGAGAATTCGATTACGTTCGTCCGCGATCGGTCGACGAAGCCTGCGGCTACCTCGCGGAGAGCGATGACGCTCGAGTCCTCGCGGGGGGAACGGACCTTCTGGTGGACATCCGAAACGGCCTCCGCGCTCCGAGACTGCTGATCGACATCAAGCCGATCGACGCGCTCGACCGGCTGGATGCGGACGGCCGGGAACTCAAGATCGGTGCGGCGGTTCCGCTGAACCGAATCGCTGAACACCACGCGGTTCGCTTGCGGCTCCCGGCGCTCGCGGACGCAGCGCTCTCGATCGGGACCTACCAGATCCGTAACCGCGCGACCCTCGCCGGGAACCTGTGCAACGGATCGCCGGCGGCCGACACGGCCCCGGTGCTGTTGACCCTCGGAGCCGTCCTTGCCGTCGCCGGGCCGGACGGACAGCGGGCCGTCCCGGTTTCCGACCTGTTCACCGGCGTCAAGCAAATCTCCCTCGGTCCCGCGGAGATCGTCACGGCCGTCTGCATCCCAGTACCCGGGAAAGGGACGAGGACTGCATTCCTGAAGCAGCAGCGGATCCGAGGGCACGACCTTGCGATCGTCAACGCCGCCGGCACGCTGGCCCCCGGCAAGGGAGCGCTCCGCGTCGCCGTGGGCAGTTGCGCGCCGACGCCGCTCCTCCTCGAGCCGGTGGACGCAAACGGCGGCTCGGTCGGAGCGATCGCCGATCGAATTATCGAACGCGCCGAAGAAGCCACGTGTCCGATCAGCGACGTTCGCGCCTCGGCGGCGTATCGGTCCGCCGTCCTGCGTGTCCTGCTCCGCCGTCTGGTCGAGCGCCTGCTCGACGGAGGAGGTGGATCGTGAATCACGAGATCGCCCTCAGCGTGAACGGCCGGGCCGAGCAGGTGACGGTTCCCGCATCGATGACCCTGCTCGAACTCCTTCGCGAGCGGCTCCACCTCACGGGGACCAAAGAAGCCTGCGGGATCGGGGAATGCGGCGCGTGCACGGTCCTGCTCGACGGGAAGCCGGTGACCTCTTGCCTCGTCCTCGCCGTCGAGGCGGACGGACACGAGGTACGTACCATCGAGGGGGAGGCGACCGACGGTGGACTCTCCGCCCTCCAGCAGGCGTTCATCGACGCCGGCGCCGTGCAGTGCGGCTTCTGCACGCCCGGGATGATCCTGTCCGCCCGGGCGCTGCTCGAACGCACCCCGAACCCGTCGGACGAGCAGATCGTCGAGGCGATCGCGGGGAACCTCTGTCGCTGTACCGGGTATGAATCGATTCTTCGCGCTATCCGGCTTGCAGCCGACCGGCACGGACGGGAAGCCGGAGAGGAGAGACGGCTTCCCGAGAAGGATGACCGAGCGGCCGTGCACTCGAACGGGGGTGACGCCGGTGCCGGATGATCTCCGCTACGTCGGCAAGCCGGTCGCACGCGACGACGGACTCGACAAGGTGACCGGTGCGGCCCGCTACACCCACGATCTCGCGCTTCCCGGGATGCTCCACGTCGCCTTGGTCACCTCGCCGCACGCGTCTGCGAACATCGCCGGCATCGACACCGCACGCGCCGCAGCGCGCCCCGGAGTCCACGCGGTGCTCACCGGCGACGGTCTCCCCTACCGTCCCGGGCTGTACCTGCAGGACAAGCGAATCCTCGCCCGCGAGGTCGTCCGCTATCAGGGGGAGCCGGTGGTCGCGGTCGCCGCGGACACGCTCGACGCCGCACGGGACGCCTGCAAGCTCATCGCGGTCGAGTACGAGCCGCTCGATCCGGTGCTCGATCCGCGCGACGCCCTCCGAGCCGGCGCTTCCCTCGTCCATCCGGATCTCCACACGTACGAGCACATGGAAGGCGTCTTCTTCCCGCAACCCCACACCAACATCGCCCATCATCAGAAGATACGAAAGGGCGACTTCGACGCGGCGTTCGACGCCGCTGACGTCACCCTGATCGGAGACTACGACAACCCGCCGGTGCAGCACGTTCCGATGGAGACCCACGCGGTGATCGTCCAGACCCTCCCCGGCGACCGCGCGGAGATCTGGACATCGAGCCAGTCACCCTACACCGTTCGTCACCTGTTGAGCGTCTGCTTCGGCGTGCCACACGCGAACCTCCGCGTCCGCGTGCCGTACGTCGGCGGCGGGTTCGGCGGAAAGGCCGGACTCCATCTCGAGCCGCTCGGCTACGTCATCTCGAAGGCTACGGGCGGACGCCCGGTCAAGCTGGTCGCCACCCGCGAGCAGGAGTTCAACACCCTCCCGTCGCGACAGGCACTGCATTCCACGGTCGAAATCGGGACCGACCGAAACGGAACGATCGTCGCGCTCAAGGCCACCTACATCTGGGACGCCGGCGCCTACGCCGACTACGGAGTCAACATCGGCCGCGCGGCGGCCTACGCCGGCGCCGGGCCGTACGTCGTCCCGAACTGCTGGATCGATTCCTACGTTGTCTACACGAACAAGGTCTTCGGCACCGCGTACCGCGGCTTCGGGCACCTGGAGGTCCTTTGGGGGATCGAGCGGGCGATCGACCGGATGGCCCGCAAGCTCGGAATGGATCCGGTCGAGTTCCGGCGGATCAACCTCCTCCGGGAAGGCGAGACGACGATCACGGGGGAGCCGTTCACCGCCGGACACGGAAGCCCGGTCGCCTGCCTCGACGCCGCGGCAAAGGCGGTCGACTGGGGCACCCCGCCGGAGCAGCCGACCGAGCCTCACAAGGTCCGCGGAAAGGGCATCGCGATGTTGCACAAGGCGCCGGCCATGCCGACGTACACATCGTGTGCCGCGGTGATCAAGCTCGACGAGGACGGCGCGGCCGACGTGCTCATCTCTGGCGTCGACTACGGGCAGGGGACGTACACCGTCCTCCGGCAGATCGCTGCCGAAGAGCTGAAGCTCGAGATCGACCGGGTTCACGTCACCTGGGAGTGCGACACCGCGTTCTCGCCGTACGACTGGCAGACCGTCGCAAGCCGGTTCGCCTACATGGGCGGCAACGCAGTCATCAAGGCGGCGGCCGACTGTCTCCACCAGATCCGCGAGGTCGCATCCAGAGCGCTCGGGATCCCGCGGGAGGAGATCGCGTGCGAGGACGGCTCAGCCTTCGCGAAGGCTGAGCCCAACCGACGGATCCCTTACGCACAGCTCGCCCTCGGGTACACCTTCGAGAACGGCAACTCGATCGGCGGGCCGATCATCGGGCACGGCCGAACCATCGCCACCGGACTGACCCACCTGGATCCCGAGACCGGTCAGGGGCTTCCAGCGCAGTATTGGACGTACGGCGCTCATGCCGTTGAGATCGAGGTCGATACGCAGACGGGCGAGATGGAAATCCTCGACATCGCTACCGCGATCGACGCGGGGAAGGTCCTCAACCCGAAGCTGTGCGTCGGGCAGGTCGTCGGCGGGGTTGTCCAGGGGCTCGGATCGGCACTGTGGGAGGAGTTTCGGTTCGACCAGCACGGTCGGCTTCTCAATCCGGCGTTCGTTGACTACAAGATCCCGACCGCCAAGGACATCCCCCGCAACATGCAGCAGATCCTGCTCGAGTTCCCGCAGCCGGACGGACCGTACGGGGCTCGGGGGATCGCCGAACACCCGATGATCTCCGTTCCCGGCGCGATCGGAAACGCCCTGTTCGATGCCCTCGGCATCGAGTTCGACACGCTGCCGCTGAACGCCGAACGGATCCTGCTCGCCGTACGCGAGAGGAGCGGGGGCGGATGAAGCGCGTACTCATCGAGCGGAACCGATACTTCGACTCCGTCTTTCTGATGCGGATCAGCCACGCGCTCGAGCAACTCCCCGACGTAGGCCGCGCGATCGTCGCGATGGGGACTCGCGCGAATCTCGACAGCCTGAAGGCCGTCGGATTCGCGATCGATGAATCGGCTTCGCCGATTCATCCGAGTGACCTTGTCATCGCGATCGAGGCAGAATCGGACGACGCCATCGACGCGGCGGAAGGCCGCGCGCGTGCCTTGCTCGCCGGAGAGGCGTTCGGGGAGGTCGACGGGCGGGCCGGAGGAGAGCGGCCCGCGACGATCGCCGAGGCGATCGCACTCGACGCGGATCTCAACCTCGCCTTGATCTCCGTTCCGGGAGCGTACGCCGCGCGCGAGGCGCGGCAGGCACTGCGGCACGGCCTCCACGTGATGCTGTTCTCGGACAACGTCTCCGTCGAGGACGAGATCGCCCTCAAGGAGGAGGCGATCCGACGGGGCCTGATGATGATGGGACCCGACTGCGGGACCGCGATCCTGGGCGGAGCGCCGCTGGGGTTCGCCAACGCCGTCCGCCGCGGCCGGATCGGGATCGTCGGCGCGTCCGGCACCGGGATCCAGGAGATCAGCTCCCTCGTCCATCGGCTCGATGGGGGGATCTCGCAAGCGATCGGAACCGGTGGGCGCGACCTGTCCGGCCCCGTCGCCGCGCGGATGACGCGGTTCGGCATCGCGGCCCTCGCGAGTGACCCGGAGACGGACGTCCTCGTCGTCGTCTCCAAGGCGCCCGAGCCGGTGGTCGCGGGGCGGGTTCTCGATGCGCTCCGCGGGGCCGAGAAACCGGCCGTCGTGCGGTTCGTCACCGAGGGCGCCAGGGCGCCCGAGGGAAGCATCCGGTTCGCTGAGTCGCTGGCGGAGGCCGCCGAACTCGCCTGTGCCGCCGCCGGACTGAGCACTCCGGCATCCGGTGACCGGGCGGGAGGTTCGCTGCCGGTCGAAGCGCTTCCCAAGGGCGTGACCGCCTCGGGTCGCATCCGCGGCCTGTTCTGCGGCGGGACGCTCGCTCAGGAGGCGTGGGACCTTCTCCGAGGCGCCGGAATCGGAGCGCACTCGAACGTGGCGACGGATCCCGCAATGAGGATCGAGCCCGGCGAGAAGGAGGAGGGACACGTCCTCTGGGATCTCGGCGATGACGCGTTCACCGCCGGGGTCCCGCACCCCATGATTGCGCCATCTCTGCGGGACGACGAAGTCGTTCGCTGCGCGAACGACCCGACTGTCGGAATCGTCCTCGTCGACTGCGTGCTCGGGTACGGCGCCCATGCGGATCCGGCCGGGAGCCTCGCGGACGCCGCACACCGCGCTCTCGTGACCGCCCGAGCGGACGGTCGCGATCTGACCATCGTCGCCTCGGTCACCGGGACAGACGCCGACCCGCAGAACCGGGGCCGGCAGGTCGAGGCGCTGATCGGCGCCGGGGTCGTGGTGGCACCGAGCAACGCTGTGGCGGCCCGGTGGGCCGCGGCAGCATTGAGAGGAGGCGCCACGTGAGCGACACGCGCTCCCCGATCGATGAGCTGTCTTCCCGCCCCCTTCGGGTGGTCAACCTCGGCCTTTCATCGTTCGCCGAGGCCCTCCGCGAGGCCGGCACGCCGGTGGTCGATCTCGACTGGCGGCCGCCGGCAGGAGGCAACCCCGAGCTGGCCGCTCTCCTCGATCGGTTGACCGGCGATCGCGGGTGGATCGAGGCCGTCGAGCGAGCGAACGCAGAAGCGATCGAGCGACTGCTCGCCGCCGAGCCGCGGGTCGTCGGAATCGGCGTCGCCCGCGACGCGATTCCGGGGATGACCGACGGGACGATCCTCCATGCGGGACCGCCGGTGACGTGGGAGCGGATGTGCGGCCCGATGCGCGGCGCCGTCATCGGGGGGCTGATCTACGAGCACCTCGCCTCGACGCCGGAGGAGGCCAAGGCGCTCGCCGTGTCGGGTGGGATCACGTTCGAGCCGTGCCATCACCACGACGCCGTCGGGCCGATGGCCGGCGTCGTCACCCCGTCCATGCCAATCTGGATCGTCGAGAACGCGGCGTTCGGCAACCGCGCCTACTGCACGCTGAACGAGGGGCTCGGGAAGGTCCTCCGATACGGCGCGTACAGCGGAGAAGTGATCGAGCGGCTGCGCTGGATGGCCGACGAGCTGGCGCCGATCCTCGCTGACGGGATCGACGCGCACGGCCCCGTCGACCTCCGATCGCTGATCGCTCAGGCCCTGCAGATGGGCGACGAGGGGCACAACCGGAATCGCGCCGCGACGTCCCTTCTGATCCGCGAGATCGCTCCGTTCCTGGTCCGACGAGGGGCCGATCGCTACGCCGTCGCCCGTGCCCTCGAGTTCCTTCACCGCAACGATCACTTCACCCTCAACCTGACCATGCCGGCCGCGAAGTGCGCCCTCGATGCGGCGGCCGGAATCGAAGGCAGCTCGCTGGTGATCGCGATGGCACGAAACGGCACCGAGTTCGGCATCCGGGTCTCCGGAACCGGAGATCGCTGGTTCACCGCCCCGGCGCCGATCGTCGACGGGCTGTACCTCCCCGGGTTCTCCGCCGAGGACGCAGCGCCGGACATCGGCGACTCCGCGATCACCGAGACGGCCGGATACGGGGGGTTTGCGATGGCCGCCGCGCCGGCGATCGTTCAGTTCGTCGGGGGCTCGCCGGAACAGGCGCTCGAGACCACACGCCGGATGCACCGGATCACGCTTGCGGAGAGCCGCTTCTACCAGGTTCCGGCCCTTGGCTTCCGCGGCACGCCGACCGGAATCGACGCGCTGAAGGTCGTCGAGACGGGGATCGTTCCGGCGATCAACACCGGGATCGCCCACAAGGAACCGGGAATCGGGATGATCGGTGCCGGTCTGGTGACTCCCCCGTTCCGATGCTTCGCCGAGGCAGCCCAAGCACTCGCTGAGCTCACGGGAAACCTATGATTTCACGGACAGAGCAGAACGGCGGACCTCCCGCAAAGGCGCGAAGGACGCAGAGTCGACAAGCCATGACCTCTCACAAGGTACTCCAGGCGACCTTTGCGTCTCTGCGAGAGACAGGCCCTTTAGAGGAGATAGGAGGATAGCATGCGTTTCATCGATCTGACGATCCCGCTGTCGATCGCGACGCCGCCGTGGCCGACGTACGAGCCGCTGCAGGTGAAATACTTCAAGCGGCTTGCGCCGAACGGGGCGAACGGTCAGCTGCTGACCCACTCCAATCATGTCGGAACGCACCTCGACGGGGAGATCCACTTCTACACCCCGGGCAAGGACATCGCCGGGCTCGACTTCGACTTCCTCGTCCACGACGGGGTGGTTGTCGACCTGTCCGACGCCGTCGGCGACTACGACATCTATACCCCGGCGATGATCGAGGAGCGCGTCGACGTGGAGGAAGGTGACATTCTGATCCTCCACACCGGGTACCACCACTACGGATGGGATCAGCCGACCGCCGACGAGATCCGGTACATGGTCAAGCATCCGGGACCGGATCGCGACTTCGCTGTCTGGTGTCGCGAGAAGAAGATCCGCTGGATCGGGGTCGACTGCGGCTCCGCCGACCACCCGATGAACACGATCATTCGCGACTGGATGCCCCGCCAAGCGAAGGAGGCCGACGATCACTTCCGCGAGAAGTACGGCCAGCCGCTCGCCGAGCGGTTCGACGCATCGAAGTACCAGCTCATGCACATCGAGCTCTTCCCCTATGGGATCATCCACGCCGAGTGCGTCGGCGGCGACATCGACCTGTTGCTGGATCAGCGGGTGCAGATCGGCTGCTTTCCGTGGCGATTCGTCGATGGGGAGAGCTCGATCTGCCGGATCGTCGCCCTCGTCGACGACGAACGGTACGAGGAGCTGATGCAGGTGAAGTCGGAGTGCGTCCTCACGAAGTTCGGCGACATCGCCGGGGCGAAGAACCCGCATCTGCATGAGGTGGGGCGCACGTAGGGTTGGCCACAGGAGGCGGTCCACCCTGCTCGACCCACGTGGGTTGGGTACTCACCTGGCTCCACAGCTGGTGAGTCCCTTGCGAGTTCGTGCCCAGCACGAACTCGTGGTGGATGAGCAATGGATGTTCAAGCGGCGAACCGAATTGGCGCACACGCATTCCGCTACCTCGCGACGAAGCCGCGTTCAGGACAAATCATCTCCCGCTTTCGGCGCGGCTTCAATGTCCTCTTCGGCGAGCAATCGGATCCCGGGTTCGTGTCGATTCAGGCTGAAGGTGTACCGCTTCATCCCTGGGCCGTTGCATGCGAACTCGCCGGACGCATTCGCGTCGGCGACTTGGTCGTAGCGGAAGCGGATCGAATCCGCTTCCGCGAGGGCGATGACGTGGTGGACGTCTCGGCAGCCGCGGTTGACGAGCTGAGGATCAAGCCCCATGCCTCAGAGGAGGGAGAACGAGCGTTGTCTCGACTGCCGATTCTCAAGAAGATCCTCGCAGAGGAGCGGGCGAAGCAGGATCCGGATCCATTCCGATCCGAGATCGACGGAATCCTGAACCGGTGGAAGAAGACCGGCAACTTCAGCATGCTTCTCGGCCTCGTCGGCCTCGGGCCGGGCTCGACGCCGTCAGGCGACGACGTGCTGGTCGGCATGCTGGCGGGCTTCACGGCATTCGAACGGATCTCGAACGAGGTGAAGACACCGCTCCTCGGCCTCCGCGCCGCGCTGCGCGCGACGGAGACTCCCAGGACGTCCCTTCCTTCGGCTCAGATGCTGGCAGCGGCGGGAGACGGGTCGGTGCCCGAACCGGTTCTCGCGCTGCTCTCCGCGCTCGCCTCCGAGTTCGATCGCGATGTCTGGAAGCCGACCCGCTCCCTGGTCGCTCAGGGCGCGACCTCGGGGATCGAGACGCTCGCCGGCCTCCTTCAGGCGCTCGACTTCGGAACGTCTCCGGGACGGCCGCGGCCCAAAATCGGCTGGCTGGACTCTTGAGGGAATCAACGACGGAGTAGATCGTCATGAATGAAGAGGCAGAACTCCTGTCGAGGGCGTACTCGGATCCGCGCTTGAAGGACGCTCGGCCATGTCCTTTCTGCGGGAACACGACTCTCGCCATCACCTCCGGCCCCCGAACACGCCTTGTCCGACGAGTCACCTGGCAGGTCTTCTGCCCGTGCTGCGCTTGTCGACGACCACTGGCCGAGTCGCGACAGCGCGCCGTCACCCAATGGAACGGCCACTGGCGACCGCTGCTCCGGGAGCTGTTCAAACGCCGGGACTGATACGATAAGGGGAGATGACACTCGGCGCAGACTCAGGCCGGATGACGCTGCGCGGCCTGGCCGCCGCGCCGAGACCCGGACTTCGATTTGCCACCCACACGAGTTGGCGGCCTCGGCGCGAACTCGTCCGCGCCGCTCTGCGGCGCGCAAGCTACTCGTCGACGCGCGGCTTCCCGCGAAGGAGCTTCTTCAGGCTCCGCTTCCTCTTCTCCGCGATGTTCCGCCGGCGCATGGCGTGGAGGACGGTCGTCAGGATCCGTCGCCGCTTCGGAACGGCGCACACAGAGAAGCGGGCCGGCTCTCGCCGGCCCGCCGATCGAAATCGTGTCGATCCGTCTTCGGCTTAGTACCTCCAGTCGCTGTCCTTCCCACCGCGGGAGTTCCCGCCTCGGCCCCCACCCGATCTCCCTCCGCGACCGCCACGCCCTCCGCCGCTGCTTCGCGGCGGGCGGCGCTTGCGATTGCAGTCGCTGCAGTAGACGGGACGGTCGGACGTCGGCTCAAACGGAAGCTCCTCGATCTCTTTCCCGCAGTCGGCGCACTTCAGGTTGAGGTGCCTCACGTCGACCATCTTGCGTTCTCCATACGCCATCCGTTCTCCTTTTTGCGGTCTCGGTCGATCCAGCACCGACTGCCGAAGACGGAGTCCGCGTACCGCACGGTATCCCAATCGACGCGAAAAGGGAAGCGTCCGCGAGATCGTCCCCGACAGCGATGAATCCCTCCGCTCCACTGGCCTCAGCGATCCTACGCCTCGGCATCGCCTGGAGTGTGCTTGTGCCACGTATTCCGGCCCTGCTGCTTCGCGACGTACATCGCTGCGTCCGCGCACTGAAGAAGCGTCGTCCCGTCCTCCCCGTCGTCCGGGAAGACCGAAATGCCGACGCTCGCCGACAACGAGAACGTCTCGCCGGAGGCGCCGAAGGGTGCCCGCAGCGCCCGCAGGAGCTTGTCGGCAATCTCGGTTTCGTCCGACGGTCCCCCCAGATCCGGAGCGATGATGACAAACTCATCGCCGCCGATCCGCGCGACCGAGTCACTCTTCCGCACCGCGCCGACGAGACGATCCGCGACCTGTTTGAGGATCTCATCCCCCACGGCGTGACCCTGGGTGTCGTTCGCTTCCTTGAATCGATCCAGGTCGACGCACATCACGCCGCACCGCTCGAGATTGCGGCTCGCCCGAGCCAGCTCCAGGGACAGCCGGTCGTCGAGGGCGGCCCGATTGAGCAGTCCGGTGAGCGGATCGTGCGTCGCCAGATGGGCCAGCTCGTTCTGCTGTCTCCTCAGTTCGGTCACGTCACGGATGATCCCCTGGCAGGCGACGACCTGCCCGTCCGCGTTTCTCTGCGCGACCGTCGTCAACAGGCAGTCGAGGATCTTTCCGTCGCGCCGCTTCAGCTGCACCGGGTAGTCGACGACGAAGCCCGGCTCGGCGATGGCTTCCTTGAACGCGTCTCGAGCCGCGGGATCGGGGTAGAACGACGCCGCGTCACGTCGAAGCAGCTCTT
>Ga0180433_10004489_pt1 | contig 19563 bp, 25 predicted proteins | sample SS_ome_8_FD_132980 | JGI IMG/M metagenome (GOLD analysis project Ga0180433, IMG submission 132980) | Hypersaline lake sediment archaeal communities from the Salton Sea, California, USA - SS_1_D_1 metaG | ecosystem: Environmental > Aquatic > Non-marine Saline and Alkaline > Hypersaline >... | reverse complement strand
GGTTGAAATCATCGACGGTGGTGCGGGTAACGACACCATCGAAGGTAACACGTCCTCGAACACGCTGGATTTCCGAGGCGTTTCACTAGTGGGTATCGAGCAGATCGATGCGCTGGCTGGTCATGACACCGTTTATGGCTCCAACACCACAGACATCATCCTGGGCAATGCTGGTAATGATTCACTGTATGGTGAAGATGCGTCTGATCTCATTTATGGAGGAGATGGTGCTGATCACATTAATGGTGGTCTGGGTGCCGACTTGCTGATCGGCGGCGGCAATAATGACAATTTTAGTGTAAATGCCGATGGTGATATGGTTGCTGCCAATGCCGGTGACGGTCATGACACAGTCAGTATTGAAGAAGGCACGACTGACTTTATCGTATCGCTTGGACAGGGTATCACAGACGGTGATCTGCAATTGACCCGTACAGGTGATGATCTGGTTATTACGACCGGTAGTGTTGAATCTATAACGCTGGATAACTGGTATTTGCAGGATGCTTCTGTAGTGCCCCAGGTTACTTTGCAAATGATCAAGGAAATTGACAATGCAGGCACACTGGAAAAGCAGGTCGATACCTATGATTTCTCAGCAATTGCGGCAGCTTTTGAGATAACAGCCACAGATCAGTGGTCGATGTTGGATGCCATGTTGGACGCACATCTTGCGACGAGTGATAGCGAGGCGCTTGGTGGTTCGCTGGCGGTCGATTATGCACTGGATAGCACATTATCCACCTCAGGTATTGAACAGCAGAATATCTTGAAACAGGCCAATTTTGGTAAGTCGGCGCAGTCATTCGCGGCCTAAAGGAGTCTGGCATGTCAGGGAATGACAAACAGGTGGATGCTTTTTCTCCTCATTTGCTCAGTGTGGAGAAAAGCCCGCCATCACCCATGCCGACGCTGTTGTTAAGAGTGTTATTGGTTTTTTTTCTGATTATCCTGGCCTGGGCTTTTATCGGCAGGTTGGATATCGTCGCCCGTGCCGAGGGGCAACTGATTCCGCAAAACCGAGTACAGATTGTCCAGCCTTTGGAAGATAGTCGGGTGTCCAAAATTCTGGTGAAGGAAGGTGAAAAGGTCAAAAAGGGCCAGGTTCTGTTTACCATGGATGCGACGCTGACCGGGGCTGAAAAGCGTAAATATGACTATGAAGTTGCTTTGGCAAAGCTGCAGTTGGAGCGTATCCAGGCACAGCTTGAAAACAGGACCTTCAAGGTTTTGGAAAACGAAAACCCGAAACAGTATGAACAAGTCAAAGCGCAGTTTGATACCCAGACTTCTTCTTATCAAACACAACTCAATGAGGCTGATTCAGTAAAGCGGCGAATCATTCAGGAGTTGTCCGCTTCAAAACTGATGGTTGAATCTTTATCAAATACTATTCCACTGTACGAGGAAACCGAACAAGCCTACAAAAAACTTCAGGATAAAGGTTATGGCGACAAGCTAGGTGTACTGGAGAAAAAACGAGAACGGATCGTTGCTGAGAAAGATTTGCAGGAGGAAACATACCGGGTCAAATCTTTAACGGCTCAACTGGAAGAATCTGAATCGAAAATTGATCGAATTAAAGCGGAATACAGACGCCAGTTAGTCGAAGAACAGGTTCAACTCAATGCCCGTATTCACCAGTTCGAAGAAGAGATCAATAAACTGGCCTATCGGGAAAATCTGACAGAGCTGACTGCGCCTGCTGATGGTGTGGTACAGGATGTGGCAACGCATACTGAGGGTGCCATCGTTCCGGCGGGTACGGTGGTGTTGTCGGTAGTACCCGCTGATGAGCCGCTAAAGGCTGAAGTGATGGTGGAAAATAAAGATATCGCCCATATCGAACAAGGCATGCCAGTACGGGTTAAAGTCGTCAGTTATGAATTTCAGAAATACGGCATGTTGGATGCGAAAGTAGAATATGTCAGTCCGGATGCAGTAGAGGAAGAAAATAATCAACTGATGCCGTCAGCGATAAAAAAATATCGTGTCTACCTGGATTTGTCTGAGCAGTTTATCAAAAGAGATGGCAGGCAGTTTGAATTAAGACCAGGAATGCAGGTTGTCTCAGAAATCAAGCTGGGTACACGCAGTGTTATAGAGTACCTGTTATCGCCTATTCAGCAGGGCGTTATGGAGTCTGGGATGGAGCGATAAAGTAGGAGATATGAATTATGTCAGATACTTTTATTTGGAAAACCGACCGACCATGGCCAAATCCTCGATTAAAGTGTGGCGCTATCGTGGGACACACGACTTCAAAATCAAGCCGGATTTGGATAAGGACGGGCCGATTAGGCGTCTTTAATTTACTGGTTTTTGAGTTAAATGATGAGACTAAAAAGTTATTTGGTTTATTTAAAAAAGTCCCGTGTTTAATAGATGAAATTCCACAGTCTGTAAAAAGATATACCTTCACTATCTCAGATTACAATACCGATACGACATATGTCGTAGACACCAACCAATTAAAGGCCAATACCGAATACGGTTATGCTTTGCATGGTATGGATTCGCAAATACCCCGAATCTTACTGGGGCAAGATAGGCCTTATACCTTCCGCACTATGCCCAATAAGCGAAAGTTACCATTTAGTTTTGGTTTTTATTCCTGTCATATGCCTTATAAAGATTCATTTTTTGGCAATACAAATGTTGTCAATTTGGAAATGTGGGACTACTTTCATTCCGTTTTGTCTGAACATCACAAAAATGACTTGAGATTTGTCATTGGAGGTGGAGATCAGGTCTATGTAGATGGTGTTAACAGTCTGAATATTTGGAACTTTCTACATAAGGTGGCCAGAAAAGAAGATGGTAATCTTTTGCCAGAACTCGATTCAATGAAGAGCTGGTATCGTGACATATATCGGGGATATTGGGGTTTTGCGAATGTACAAGCAGTACATTCATCCTACCCAAATTACATGACATGGGATGATCATGAGCTAAAAGATGGCTGGGGATCCTATAAAATCTCTGATGGTTCTGACGATGAGCTTAACGAAATCTTTGATTGGCAATCCAAAGGATTGACGCGAAATGAAGCGTTGGAGCTCATTGCTCGAATGAAAACAGCAGGTTTCAAGATCTACGAAGAATATCAGCATGCTCATAATCCTGACACCCCTTCAGGTCAATTTGATTACGAGCTTGAACTGGCAGAAAGTGCATTTTATTTTCTCGATAGTCGAAGTAGTCGAGATATTAATAAACGTTCCCGGCGGGTCCTGGGTCAAGGACAGTATCGGCGATTTAACCAATGGCTTGAAAGGCTCGATGTAAACAGGACGCCTTTTGTCTTTATTATTTCCGCTGTGCCTGTGATGCACCTAAATATCGTGTTGGCCAATGCGGATGCAAATGTATTGGCTGATTTGGCAGATTTACAAGATGATTTACGCGACTCCTGGGAACATGGTTTGCATGACTCAGAACGAAAAGGTTTGCTCAAGGCGTTATTTTCAGCATCCAAGAAAGGCTTTCGCATATGTATCTTAAGTGGTGATGTACACACATCAGCGGCATTTAAAATGCTCGATGAGCAGAATGGGTCAGTCATTTATCAACTGACTTCCAGTGCAATTACATACAATAAACCAAGAGTACTGAGTTGGGTATTGGGGAAAACAGTCGCTGATTCTGGACGATCTGACGATGGATATCAGTTCAAACGATTGGCGCTTTATACGGATAGTAACTTCTCTATTATCAATGTGGACCCCAAGGGAAAATGTGTATGGTTCAAGCTGTATGGAAAACAAACAGTAGCTGATCCAAACGGGATAGAAGCTGATCTCCCTGTTAAGAGTGAAATTGTCAATTTGGAATTGAAGTTTTAAATGATTATTTGAAGAATTTTAAGACGCAAATGACAATCCCTAAAAGTTTTGTTTTATTCTGTCGGTATGAGCGGGCACACATAGGTCATGGAATATTTCAAGAAGAGGTGTATTGGATATGGATGATATCACCGCAGTCATCAAGGAAGTTGTGGCGTATTCTTCACAGCTAACTACTTGGGCTTTGGCGGTATTAGGTGTGACGGTCGCAACAATCATAAGCACATCCTATACTCGGCCGATAGACCAAAAGTTTCGTCTGGCAAATCTGCTATTTATTCCTGGATGGATATTTCTTTCATTCTCTATTTACCATGGCGAACAAATCACAAGAAAGTATCTGGCTGCGATAATGGTAAAGCCTGAACTTATTCCTAAATTAGCTTCAGATATCAATGATCTGTTTTCTGACCAGCGACTTTGTTTTTTAGTTTCGCTTATGTTCTTTGGTGTGTGGTTGTTTGTGTTTCTGTTGCAATGGGTGTTTGTGAATTCAATTTCAGGGAGTAAAACAAAATGAGAATTTCAGTAGTAATTTTATTGATGTTCATGGGGCAATCTGTAAGTGCTGATGAGTGTCCCTGTGATGCCTATCCTTTTGAGCCTAATCCTCCCTGTTATTCGCAATGCGTCAAGTTTCTTATCGAAAACAGCGATATAAAATTGTCTCAAATTAAAAACCTGGATCCTGGGGTTGCAATTTCAGTGTCAATTTTGCGAAGAGATGACTTTGAACGATTTGCCAATATCGAAAAAATCATGAATAAGGAAAATTTAGAAGCAGAGGCGGTAAAAGTTATTCCCGATCGTGGAGGGCTGTTTTTGGAAATGTAACTATAACCAAGTGTCGATAAATAAGTGAGATTAGTTTTATAGCACTCAATCGTTTTCATGGGTATAGGGGAGATTGTAATGCCAGCAATTGATTATAAAGGACCGGATTATCAATTTGATTTAAATGAAGAGCTGCAAAATATCAGAAAACATCAGTTACACCGCAGTATACCGGAAAGAGTAACGGACAATTTATTACTGGCGTCCTGGAATATGTGTAATTTAGGAGATGAAGATCAGCCAAGAAGTACAAGTGATTTGGCTATCATGACTGAAATATTAAGGCCATTTGATCTGATTGCAATTCAAGAAATCAAGGACGATTTCCGACAATTCCGAGATGTAATTCATCTGCTGGGGGAACACTACGAGTACTTGATAACAGATCGAGGAGGAAATGATGAAAGACTTGGGTTTATCTATGATACCCGGAGAATTGAAAGGCTTCAGTTGGCTGGTGAGCTTGTGGTGCAGAAACATGAAAGGAAAAATGTAACAGTCAAATACAAGAATGTAGATGCAGAAGCAAGGTTTACCGGATTTAGTCGTAATCCGTATTTGGCAGCATTCAGATCGGGTAAATTCAAATTTACTCTGGCTAATGTCCATATTTTATTTGGAAGTGGTAAAAGTGGCTATCTACGCCGAATAGCAGAAGTTTTTAATCTCGCACATTGGGCCCATACTCGAGTAACAACACGATCTGAAAAAACCTTTGATCACGACATCATTCTTATTGGTGATTTCAATATTCCTAAAGCAAATACAAAAGACAGAGTGGGACGGCAGCTTCTTTCATACGGTATGAAATTGACGAACCATGGAAGCGAGACAGGCTCGAACCTTGCGGGTACAGATCACTATGATCAAATTGCATTTCATCCTGATCATACAAACGATAAATTTACTGGGCGAGCTGGTGTATTTGATTTTGATAAGGTGCTATTTCAGGATATCTGGAAAAACCATGGTGAACATTTCGTGAAATTTACAAAGTATCACATCAGTGATCACCGGTTGATATGGAGTGAATGGAATAACACTCTGTCATAATGTAAAGTGTAACTTTTTATATGATGATTTAGTTTTAAGAAGTAAACGTTCTTAGCTATTCTTTTTTATCTACTACATATATGTCAAGAGCTTTTTGTTCTGATAATTCATCTATAAATCCAACAAATATTTCTTTTTCTTACGACTCAGATGGAAGTCGTAAATATTTAATAAGAGTTTCTTTGGAGTGTGGCGATCGTCCTGATAACAAATATTATGCAGAAAATTGCAAGAAATATGGGAATTAAGTAGAGCGTCCAGCCCACTGATTTAGCTAACGTAGCAAGAGAGGGGTGCATTATCAATTCATTATTACGATTAATAGACCACTCCAAAGTTAAAATGGAGCCTAACCCAAAGAAGCTGGATATAATTAATCCGATCGGCCAAAAAAAGCTAGCTAATTCGTAAAATACGTTAAAAAGCTCTTCTATAGTTGATCTTCTACTCGCCATCAATCTTTCCTTTAATTTGTTGTTGGTTTCATTACATTAGAGCTGTTATCACCTGAACCTAATACTGGGCCGGACATGCAGAATGGGCAATCTTCATTGAAGTGTTTTGCCACCGAGCGGACCTGTTTTCTCTTGTTCAAACCAAGAAAACTCCTTTGTTCATATGTCATTTCATCAACAGCTACCAACCCGCTGAATTGCTGAATCAATAATTGAACCCCTCGCGAAGCAATTTCTCCATTAAAGGGCATCATTGATGGTTGTGGTACATAAATATTACGGATATAACCTTCTTGGGCTCTTTTGCGTGCTTCATGTTCAGGTAATTCTTCAGCGAGAATCATTTCCGATGTAACATGGGCTGTACACCATAGGCATGGTGTGCCCGGCATTACCAGATTTATTTTCCCTACCTCGTTTATAACCTTTCTTTCAGATGTGTTGAACTCCACACCCAGGTCTAATATCGGTACGTAATAGCGTTGGCAAATTTCATTTACGTATGCCCTGCTTTTAGCGTTATCAGTGCCAACTACGATAAAGTCAGCATTGATCAGTTCTTCTCGAACCGTAATGTTCTCAACTAAATTTTGATAAGTACGTACATTACATTCGGGCATGTATTCCGAAATGTAACGGTGGGCAATATCTACCTTGGCTGTTTTGTTCTTAACATCTGAAGGTTTTGATCCAATTACCCTGGGTCGGTTGGATTCCTCCAGAATATCATGATCTACAAGAACCAGAGTACCAAAGCCACTGTGCGCAAGTTCTACTGCGGTCATGGAGCCTATACCCCCAAGCCCTACGATAACACCTGTGAGGTTATACAAATATTTACGTCCCTCTTCACCAAGGAGTAATGCGTGTCTGTCAAAAGTTGACATTTCTTGTTTCCTCCTTGATTGAGTCATTATTCATAGTCAGTATTTTCGAGGGACTGCCTGCAACGGATACCGATTCAATATGTTTCCAACTATTTGCAGTATGATAGAGTCGACCTGATACAGCTTTCATATCACCGCTGAATACTAAAGCTGAATTAGCTTTCCCTGGTACCATGCGATTTAAAAAATCGAACGTGCGAACATTGCCGTAGTCGTCAGCCATCGAAAAACCTACAGTACCAAATGACATTGGGTGAGTGTGGATGAAACATATTCCCGAGTTATCTGCCTGAGCCATGCGGCTTACGCGTAGCATCGTTGAAGGCGAGACAGATAGCAGATCCCGTTTTTGTACTTTAAAATCATTTTCCTGAAGCGGAAGCAGCCGCTTAGCTATTAATATATGGTTGCTATGTGTCTTTGCCTCTGAACATAACAGAAAGCATCCTTGCTCTACTGCTGTGTCTTGGGCAATTTCTTTCTGCAGATCCCTGAATAGCTTGGGGCTTAATCGAAATTGAATTCCCATGACTCCCCCTAATGCAATTGACTCAAACGGGTCTTGCAGAATTTAAGGTGTGATGACAATGAATTACGGATAGGATTCCAGCGATTCCCGTTGTAATGCCAGGAAAAGCGCTGCCAGTTAACCTCTGCATGTTGTTCGAATACATCTGCGCGATCAGGTAAGCCCCCGTGTGGGAGTTTGATATGAGGGGAAGCCCAGAACATATCGAGAGCTGCCAGAGGATAAGATGGGGGAACCTGAAGCATCAGGTCCACAGTATCAAGGTTCCAACCCTCTGGCAGAGGAAAATTCCGGACAACAACCAGTCTTAACTGGCCGCTGTCAACGACTTCAACCTTGCCATATTGATGTTCGATTTCCGATACTTGCTCTTCAAAAGTTCTGATCTGGCTGGACACTCGGTCACCAACATTACCGCAGGGAACGGTAATAAAACTGTCCTTATCCTGAACAACAATGCGCCAGTCATCTTGTATTGGTTCATCTGCGAATCCATTAAGTTCAGCAAATAAGCCATCCGTAGGCTGGCCGGAAGTATCGAGTGCTTTAATTTCAGCGCCTGTCAATTTTGACTGATCAAGAGCATTATCTCCCAGAAATTTGTCTCCATTTAAAGAAAACTGAATACCTTTGCGAAGGCAGGGAATGTCTACAAGAGGTGGTTCACCATCTCCGATAGAGAATTTTTCGCCACCCTCAATAATGACATAGTCGTCAGAATTGATGGGGACATCCATTGCTCCTTTGCGCGAAACAACGAGTTGTTGTGGTGAAGTAATATCAGCCAGACTGTGCAGTTCAATGCCTTTAATTATGCCTGGCTTGATTTCGAATGGCATTTTGCCGATTTTTATATTGACTAACATGTCCATGATTAAATTCCTCATATTTTGGACAAAAGAATCTTGTGCCCCTCAGTAAAATGAAGGACTAATACAAATGTTTTTTGAGAGGTCTTGCCCCAGGACAGGTGCCGTACTATGATTACAAATTGCTAAAGATGTAAGTGCTTCTGGCGCTTATGCTGAAGGAGCAGGCCCTCGGGTCTGCTTTTTCTTTTTCTATATATTCATCTTCTTATTTCTCCTTAAAATACTCATTGAATGGTTTTCGTCATACCAAGCATAGCTGTTCTCATACTGGTAAATTCTAATACTGAATTCCGATATGTCAACATTAAAATCCATAAAAAAATGTCAGCATAATTGACAATGTGTTTTGTCAAGTCTTGCGGTGTAAATGTCAATGTCATTGACATGCGGTAATTTATTACCTATAGTTCTATTTAGTCGGTGTAATGAGGTTTCAGGTTGTGACTTTAATAAATGAACAGGCTATTTATGAAAAGATTGGTGCCAAAGTAAAACATCGTCGTCAGTTCTTAAAACTAACACAAAGCGAAGTTGCAGGCCGTGTTGGTATTACCCGCACATCTATTACAAATATTGAGAAAGGAGCCCAGAAGACTCCTTTGCATACGCTATATAAGCTAGCGGTTATTCTGGAATTAACACCGAGTCAGATATTACCCGAATTGCATGATGTAATGATGGGTGCCAGGCAACAAAAAGAAGTAATAACTTTCGGCAATAAAACACAAGAGGTTACACCTCGCACAAGGGAATTGTTAGAGGAGCTGATCGGATAATTTTTTATACGGTGATTGCATAATGATATATAAAAGAACTGAACTAAATCAAATAGCGATAAAGCATCTAAATGATGCGAATCTTCATAGGGCCCCGATCGATGTTGACGCACTTGCACATCATTTAGGTGCTGAAGTTCGTTTTGAGTCATTAGAGGATAAAATGTCCGGATTTCTTATTATTAAAGATAATCATTCAACTATCGTAATCAATTCAGAGCATCACCCCAATCGTCAAAGATTTACTTTAGCTCATGAGTTAGGACATTTGATATTGCACTCAAATAATAAACACCAGGATGCACTATTTGTAGATAAATCACTCATAACTAAGAAGGCAAGGTTTCATCGTGATGAACGCTCTGGTACAGGTGAATATAAGCAGGAAATCGAAGCAAATAGATTTGCTGCTGAGTTATTAATGCCACGTCAATTGCTTAAAGAGGCAATAAAAGAAGAAGGAGATGAACTGGATTTTTTAGATGATCATCTTATTTATAAGTTAGCCTCCAAGTTTGGAGTAAGTGAGCAAGCATTAAGTATTAGGTTGACAGATTTAAATATGCTTTCAATTAGTTGAATAGGGTTAATTAATAGGAAAAGGAGATGTCAATACAGGATGTGCAATTAGTAGACTCTTTAGAGGCATTTGATGGGCCAGAATTGGTTATAGGTTTAGTTGGGCCAGTTGGTGCGCAGTTAAGTGCTGTTATTTCTATGATTCAGAAGGAATTAAAGAATGTTTGTTATGATGCCGAGATTATTCGCCTTAGTTCACTACTGCATCAATTAGATTTATTTTCAAAATTACCGAAAAAAAGTGATGGGATTTCGGAATATTCGAGAATTAGAAAGCACATGAAAGCTGGTACTAAGCTACGTACTAAAACAAACAAAGGCGATATCATGGCGTTTCTATCTATAAGTGAAATTAGGCGTAGAAGGGCCAAGCGGAATAAAAAAAATGGAATTAAGCAAAATGCTTCAAGGATGCCTAGTAGGCGAACAGCTTATATATTGCGTTCTCTTAAACATCCAGATGAAGTATCCACATTAAGAGACGTTTATGGTGATTCCTTTATTGCTATATCAATCTATTCTCCTAGGGAATGTCGAGTAACTTATTTGGCCGATATTATTTCTAGATCTGAGCAAGGTTTTAATGTAAATAAATATCGACAAAAGGCAGAAAAATTAATTGATATAGATGAATCTGAAGAAAACAATAAGCTAGGACAGGATGTTAGTGATGCATTCCCATTGGCGGATCTATTTATTGATGTTCGAAATCCCCGTAAACTGAAGTCTAGTATAAAACGTTTTTTTCAGGCATTTTTTGGTTATCCCTACCACACTCCCACAAAAGATGAATTTTCAATGTATTTGGCCCAAACGGCTGCTTACCGGTCAGCTGATTTGGCGCGACAAGTAGGTGCTGCTGTAATTGATGAAGCTGGTGAAATACAAAGTCTAGGTTGGAATGATGTCCCCAAAGCATATGGTGGGCTTTATTGCTCGGAAGATAAAAATGATTCTAGAGATTTTGTGCTTGGTTATGATAGTAGTGCCAAGTATAAGGCTGAGATAATAACTGAAATTGTCAGGCGACTAAGTAAACATGGTTGGTTGAACAAAAAAAAGAAGCAAAAAAATATAGAAAAATTGTCAGAACAATTAATGATTGGCACTGATAAGAAAGTGCTCGATGATGCCCAAGTAGGAAACTTGTTGGAGTATGGTCGATCTGTGCATGCTGAGATGGCAGCCATCTCCGATGCATCTAGGAGAGGGAAAAGTCTTCAGTCAAATACTCTATTTTGTACAACATTTCCATGTCATTTGTGCGCGCGACACATAATTGCATCGGGAATAAGAAGGGTTGTTTATATTGAACCTTATCCCAAAAGCCAAACTAAACAGTTGTATTCAGATTCTGTTGAAATTGATCCAACAACATCAGTAAGAGAGAAAGTGGTTTTTGAACCCTTTATGGGTATTGCGCCACGAAAATTTTTAGCTTTCTTTGAGCATATAGGTAAACGTAAAAGTGGGAAAAATGGGAAAAAGGTAGATTGGTTACCTGAGAAGTCTAATCCCAAGATAAAGATATTTGCTTTAACACACTTGATTATAGAAGAGCAAATCGTTGCGAAAATTCTTCCGGCGATATTAAGTCGCTATCAACTTGAATTAACTAGAAAATAGAAAGAGGATCTCAATGGATAGTTCAAAAAAGAGTGCGTGGTTGGCTAATGAAATTGAATCTGCAAAACGTTCTTACGATAGATTGCCAGACTGGGTGAAAGAAACAGCAAGATTTGAAGGAACAAATCATCCTTCGTTTGGTGCATCTGCGAATTTTTCTTCTAAGACAGATGGTAGAAGTAAAAAGAGAAAAGATTAATTAAAGATGTTTGAAAATTATGCTCTCTATTTAGAGTTTAAGCAATTCTGTGTGAGATTTGATGTTGCTTGGTACTTCTAAAAAATCTGGCTTTCTTGAAATAACATCATTAACGATAAAATAAATCCCTGGAATTCTGGCAAAAAGAAATAATTCGAAATTGTTTGGCCAGCTAGAAGAGGGGCTTTCATATGGATTCAGGACCACCTCACCAAGCTTTCTTTCATTGGCAGGAAAAAGCTGAGGGATTGAAACTTCTACGATCCAAAGCCAATCAGGAAGAAGAGGTTTTAAAGCTTTTGGTATTTTGGGGTTTTCTTTATTGCCTTCCCAATCAGTAATGCTGGCTAAATGTGTGAGGTATTGTTTGGTACTGGATGCAACTGCCCTAAGAACTACTTGTTGCCTGTTGGGAGCAATCATATCGACCAGCCTTTTTATCCAACTATTTGTCAAATGTAGTGCTAGGTGCGGAGGGAGCGAATATAGAAAAGGAAGTGTAAATGCCTCGGCTTCAAGCCCGCCAAACTTAAAATTATTATGTAGTAACTCGACTACATATTCAGCTTGTTCTGGTTTTACATAAAGGCGAGGAACACAAAAGTTAGGCCCAAAGTTATCGTCATGGCCTATAAAACTACTAGTCCAGCTTTCACTAGGTATATAACCAACACCTCCCCCTACATCAAAATAAGATCTTTCTGCATCTGGTGCCCATGTATCTTTATTGAAAGTGTGGCCATAGAATGGAATGATATGATAGTCATCTGTTGCTTTGGGTCCGGATAGTTTAAATCCAAGCAAAGCTCCCGCACCGGATTCCACACCAGCATATAAATACTTTTGGTACGGTAAATTCTGCCTGGCTTCTGAGTCTTTTTTTTCCATTTCTGAGTAATAAACATCCCTGAATGGGATGTTTAAATTTTCCAGGATATACCTCATTTGTTGTGGGTTTAGCCCATTTGCAGGATCGTAAGGTTCGGGTGTGGCTAATGCTGCTAATTGATTTATTTTAGAATAGAGAATGTCTTTTTCTGAAAGTTTGCCTGAGATAATGCTTCTTAAAGCCACTTGAGCGCAGGCTTTATTTAAGGAATTTTGCTGGCAATACAAAACCCCAGAAATGTGAAAAGTTTGATCTATTACTTTTACTTTATAAGTTGTTGTACCGGGTACGCAGTTATGTTTGTGTGGATACTTGTTGAAAACAGCTTCAAAAATATGCCACTGGGCAATTCCTCTCGAAGGTGCGATATCTTTTTTTAATATCGCATAACCAATAAAGTCATGGTCTATTTTTGATTTTAGAGCAGTCCTTTTTTGAAAATTTGGACCCCAGAAACTGAGTCGCTTTAATCCCCCAAAATGGTAATCAGGGACATAGTTTGAAATATCTTCGTTTTCGTCTTTCACTGCTCCCGTTTCAGAAATATCTTCAACTATCAGGGTTCCAAATTTAAAGGAGCGCGCAAGCGAGAAACAGCGATGAACAGCGGGCGATGAATCAAAGTTTGATTCTACAAACTCAAAAGAAGAGAAAGGTGACCTTGTTGAGATTATTTTATAAGTATTGGAGTCAATCAGGCGGTGAGAATTCATAGCCCCATATTGCTTTAAAAAAAGAAAAAATCAAGATTTGAACATTTGTCGGCTTTTGCCTGCTGTCTCATGGGCTTGTCTGATTTTTAATGCAAATTTGTTAACTTCTTGAGTGTATTTCATGTCTACAACCACAGTTTTGGTGTTATTACCAAAAACTTGAGCCATTTTGTTTGCAATTTTAGGGCTGGTAAATTTTGGCTTAGACATTTTTTGCTCCTAAAAAAACTTCTTTTGTTATTAATAACTAACCTGGATAAAAGGGGATTTCACGTCAGGAAATATAAAAACATCTGTCAACTCAGGTCAGGGTCGCGAATTTAACCATAAATTTCACACAATTTGTGAAAAAACTTTAAATTTTTTGAGCTCATGGCGAGGTTTCAATATGTTGTGCTATGACAATAAGTCTAGGCACTAGAAATAGCGATGTCAATTGTAAGTTGTTTGTTATCTATTTGGCTGTTAGAGTGGTATATGTGACTGATAATAAAGAGAATCTTGTTCCTAAAACGTATCGCATTGATCCGTCGGATGCGGAGTTCATTTCTGGGCTATGCAAAAATAAGATTCTTGGTAATTCAGAATCTGCAGTAGTACGCACACTACTTCGTCGAGCAATCGATGATCTCATTGAAAAAGACTTCATTCGTAAACACATAGACACGCTAAATTTGTTACAACAGAAACAGCGGTCAAGAAAAAAATAAAAGAACTCCAGGGTTTCTTTTACGGCGAGTAGAAAACTTGAAACTTTTCGCTTTAAATTTTCTGTTTAGGAATATTTATGGTTTATAGAAAGCATTCATGTTCTTCATGTAATGCATTAATTTGTCAAAGAACGATGTAACTTGGCGAAGTTATGCTTTATTAGCAGGAATTATTATTCTTCAAACGGCAAAATCAATAAGATAAAATCACTAAAAATAACTTTTGACTTAACGACTCGTTAAAAAGGTCGTTAAATGTCAAAAGGTATTCTTTATCTCACTCAATCAAAACATCGCATCTGGTATTATCAACGCTGGATTTCTAAGCGATTTCTTAAAGATTCATCTGATAGCGGTAAACTTTTTAAAGTTTCGCTGAGAACTAAAAACAAGAACCAAGCAATCAGACTCTCAAGGAAAATATCAGTGAAAATTGATGAGTTGGCACTTCAATATTTTGATAATTCGGACGCATTTTCTGATGCCATGAAACTACTTTATGAAGTCACTTACAAGAATATTTCATTTAATGAATATGAGGAACTTGGGCTTGATGAGCGAGATGATTGGTTATTAGGTAAAGCAGAATCATTTAACACTCGTATTCAAGAAGAATTCAAAAGACTTTCTGATGAGATTCTTTTACTCAAAGAAATAATCAAAAAAACTAAAAATGGTAGTAATTTATCTGACGCAAAATCTTTGGAAGACTTTGCCGAAAAATTAAGTAAAAAAATTAATCCTGTCATATCTGATGAAGTAAATTTATTTCTGTCTGATTATGTAAATGAGTGGACAGAAGATAATCAGCATCTCGTAGCGACTACATTACAGAATACTTATTTACCAGCAATTGAGTTATTTGTTCGCTTTCTAAAGGATTTTGAGGGTGAAGATATAAGAATAAATTCAATCAGTTCACAGCATATAATTCAGTATCAGAAGTTCTATAAAAATATACCGAAAGGTATTCAAGTCTCAAAGCATTCAATAGCTGAACTAGTAAATCTTAAAGGTCAAAAGAAACTGGCTAAAACAGTCAGGGATAATTTTTCATCTATTTCTTCATTTTTGAATTGGGGTAGAAAAAAAGGCTATGCGATAGATGGAAATATAAGTCTGATATTGACACAAGGAAGTAATGTAAAAATTACAAAGAAAGATAAAAAGCAAAGAAGCGTATTGACTGATGATGATTTAAAAAACTTCTTTAATTCAGGCAAGTATCAAAACTCTGGTCAATTTACTACTTCGGCAATGTACTGGGTACCATTGCTATCGTTATTTACTGGCGCAAGAATGAGTGAATTATTACAACTAGAAATTTGTGACATTGAGAATGTAGAAGGCATATGGTGTATCAATATCAATGATGATGAAGTCAAATCCTCAGATGAACATAAGAGGCTTAAAGCAGAGGGTTCTGAAAGGTTGGTACCAATACATAAACAGCTACTCACTCTTGGTTTTATTGACTTTGTCAAAACGAGAAAAGAAAGACTGTTCGCAGATGAAGAAAGAAATTCAAAAGGCAAGTTTGATAAATTTCAAAAGCGCCAAGCAACTTATAGGAAACAGGTGGGAGTTGTGCCAGCACATAGAATGGAGCTAAGAGACTTCCATTCATTCAGGCATACAGTAAGAACTAAATTGGCTGAATTGAGAACAACAGGAAAGGTATCTGAACGATTTGATGAAGGGTTGATTGATGCGATCGTGGGTCACGAATCAAAAGGACGGAGTGAAGGCGAGAAAACATACAATCATACGCAATATGTTCAAGCGAAAAATAAGGCGATTAATCGGCTTAAATACGGTGTTATCAATTTTAGAAAAATGTTGCGATGGGATAAATGCTCGTTTGAGAGAGAACAATATAGAAAGTGATGAAGAGAGATGCTTTTATAAATAGTAATACAAGTAATACGGAGCATTATTATCTATGTCTAAAAGAACATCTCATTCAATCGTGGAAAGTTTTCGCATCAGTGAATATGAAAATGAAGTTATAGAAAAACTGATGGGTAAGTTTGGTTTTAACAGAAGTGAATTGATTAGATACGCTATAACACGATTGGCATCGGATAAATTACAAGAAGCACAGGGATGGTGATGACATGAAAAGAAGAATAATAAAAATGGGTAGAGAAAATGGAAAAAGAAGAATGTATAGAAAAGGGGCTGTTGGACTATATCAGGTGGTGTATTGATAATGGTCACTATTCTGATCAACAGTATGATTATTTGTTAGCAGTGGGTGAAATGATTATCAAATCGGGTGTCTCTCAGTTTGGATCATATGAAAATGAATGATGAATTAGTAAATGATGTTTTGAGTGAAAAAGGATTTTCGTTAAAAAGAGCAAAGGGGAAGCTTAAAGTATATAAGAATCGGTTTGATGATTTAATATATGCGAGAGAGATTTCAATAAGTGATGAAAATTACGGATACACTTTTGAAACTATTCTGAAGTTTAATATAGATGCTCACGATGAAGAATCTTTAGATCAAGTTCAAATTAAATATTATTTAAATGACTGGTATAAAACTTACAATGAAGTGATTAGTAGTGAGTCAGCTATTAAAGTATTTCATCATCAACTGGATGCTGAAAATAAGAAGCTGTTGGTTTCTGTAAGTCTGTCTTTAATTAGTGATCATACTAAACATGATCTGAATGAACTTTTTAGTTATTTTCTTGCTGAAAAAAATCTTATTCAACTTGGATTAAATAATAATTCATTATATTTCAATTGTTTTTAAAGGGGATGAAATTAAATGAATATTATCTATTTAATAAACTACATTGTAAAAAATGGGTATGAAGTTGAAGAAGTAGAAAATGATTCTTACATAGCAAAAAGTGAAAGTGATGGATTCTGGTTTATTTTTAAAAGTGTTAGTTTTGAGAATTCAATTTATAAGAACGATAAAGGATCGATTTCTGCGATACGCATAGAAAAGCATATAGCTTTGAAAGGTTATCAAAATTATATGATAGATAAAATTACAGCAATGATTAACGAATTAAATAGGTTGTCACTTGTTTCAAAATTTTCTTTATCAACGAAAGAAGAAATGAATAAGTTGGTTATTTGTTCAGATTATTTTGGTGAAAATGACGAAGGTAGGTTAAGAAAATTCTTTACATTACTACTGAATGATTTCAATTCAAATCAAGAAATTATCAATGACATTGAACAATTGTGTTCGGTGAAATCTGACAATTCAGAATATTGAAGTTGATTATTTTATTGTTTCATAGCTAATAATTTAATGATGGCTTGGTTCTGTTTTGATAGAAGTTGGAATCTGATTTTAGAAAACTGTGTTTTTTCAATCGCAGTATCAATATCATCTACATAGCGTAGAAAGTCTTTATAAGTATGCTTATTCGGGTCAGGAAGAGAATTTATCTTCTTTAAGAACTGCTTAAAAGGGATGGGGTCAGGCATTACTTGTATGTCTTTGTAAAGAAGCGGAACATTTCATCAATCTTTTCAGCGTTTTTTATATTCTGGTGAACGGGGTCTTTAATTCGTTTAATTTCAGCAGTCATTCTTGTTAATTTATTCAGGGTATTGGTTGCTTCTGTTTTATAATTTTTATCTGTCATCTTAATAAACTCACTTCGTTCGTTGACGCTGGCGCGTCAGTCATATTTTGTTTTCTATTATTTCTACTGTTTCTTTTACATATTGTTGAATGGCTTTATTCAGGAAGTCATCTCTATGGGTATTTCTATATTCAAGACAAGGAAGAAATCTATCTTTTAATGTTTTATCTATATTGAATGTAATCTTCTTCATTGTTTTTATTTATTAACTTATTTTTAAGACAACAAGGAACATAGCATCTTGGCAGATACTACAGGTTGATTTAGTCATCAAATAAACTTAATTATTGGCGAACAGCGTGTTTTGGCGCGAAGGCGAACTTCTGTTATCTCTGACTAAATCAAGCAATCACAAACTCGGCAAAGTTCGTGTTCTTGAGGTCTTTGGTTTCTTTTTTCATTAAATAATTCACAGCACGGTCAGCATTATTGAACTGTGAAATATGTATTTTTGGTTTCTTGCGTAACTGGGTTTTAGAGATATAACTCTGGCGTACATCAAATAGCTTTTCAGCAATCGGTTTTAATAGGCTGTAAAACTCACGCTGTGTCATTTTTTTTGGCACATCAAAAATAGCGTGGATGTTAGGTCTCGTGGCATCATCAAATTCTTGAACAGCAATACACGAAACAAGTTCTTTATGTCGTTTGTATCGGTTTCTATTTACTTTGGCGCTGACTTTATGAAGAAGATTTGTAAATCTTTCTTCTGCTATTAATCTTGCTCTACTTGCTGGTCCAATGAATGTGAAGGTCAGAGATAGAGCATTGGTATATCTACTGACTTTCTCTAATGCGTATTTAGAATATATCTTTCGGATATTTTTATTTGAGTAGGTGTATTGTTCAGTTTCTGTATTCACATAAGTATTTATCTTGTGATGTATTACAGAAGTGGTTTTTTTGAAAAAAAACTGGAAGTTAATTAATTTAATTCTTATTTCTCTATAAGGATTATTCTCAAAAAGTAAACACTTTAAGACGGTATTGGTTGTGGTTCTTATTCAATGTCTTATAATGTAATTATTAGAACATCTTAGGAGTTGTAAGACTATGTCAAGGGTAGGTTACGCAAGGGTTTCATCAGTTGGTCAGTCATTGGATGTTCAACTTGAAAAGTTAAATGCTGACGGTTGTGAAAAAATCTATCAGGAGAAGCGTTCAGGAACGACTGCTGAACGGAAGCAACTAAAAGCAGTATTAGACTATGTTCGTGACGGAGATACGCTCGTAATCACGAAATTAGATCGTCTTGCTCGTTCTACATTTCATCTAACTCAAATAGCAGAGATGCTGAAACAAAAGGGTGTTGAACTGGTGGTTCTGGATCAGGCGATTGATACATCAACTTCAACAGGAAAACTGCTGTTCAATATGCTGGCTTCAATAGCAGAGTTTGAAACTGAAATCAGGAAAGAGCGTCAGTTAGAGGGTATCGCAAAAGCAAAAGAGCGTGGTGTTCAGTTTGGTCGTAAAGCAAAGGTCAATGACGAGCAGGTTGCTGAAATGAAGCAGAAGCGTTCTGACGGTGTTTTAATCAAAGACTTGATGGCTGAATACGGTCTCAGCAAAGCAAGCGTTTATCGTCTGCTGACAGCAAATTAAGCGATTGTTGGTCGTTAAAATTGGATTTTACAGTAAAAATAAGTCGTTGATTCAATTAGTTACAACAGTATAGTGTCTAGTCTGTCTCTGGGCACCATAACATTTAAAAAGCCTGCAAAGTTGCAGGCTTTTTAATTTTACAGTTCTGTTTTCAATCCCAGGTCAGGGTTTTCCAGCGTACAAACCACGGTTTGAAAAGTTCAGCTTACAACTGCCACCTGCTCCTTTACGACATATGAACAAAATTGCCGCAAGCTGGATAAATAGCAAGCCCATCAGATACCACATACAGTTCTCCCAGGTAAAAGAACCGCTCTGCCACCATCACCAAATCTAGGTAGTATTCACAAACTGAACAATTTGAAAAAGTTTAT
>Ga0180433_10004488_pt1 | contig 19565 bp, 17 predicted proteins | sample SS_ome_8_FD_132980 | JGI IMG/M metagenome (GOLD analysis project Ga0180433, IMG submission 132980) | Hypersaline lake sediment archaeal communities from the Salton Sea, California, USA - SS_1_D_1 metaG | ecosystem: Environmental > Aquatic > Non-marine Saline and Alkaline > Hypersaline >... | reverse complement strand
TGCCAAAGATGGAGACCATGAGCACCTTGTAAACAAAAAGATGATGTACCTGTTGCTATTTCAAGTCTTGCGTTAGTATCATGATCTATTTTTGATGCAAATGTACTCCAAACTAAATTTAGATCATACCCTTCAATTCTTTCCCAGTATTCTCTCTTGGCTGAGATCATAGGAGCTTTATTAACTACTTTTAATGGTATAGGCGTATAATGATCCGGGCAGGTTTGAATACACTTATTAAAATCAACCGGGGCATTCATCCATTCAGTAAACGAGTTAACACCATAAGGATACGCACATACTCTTCTTTCCATATTTATAACTGCGTTTGTATTTTTTTTATGGGCTTCACTTAATAGTGTTAAGAAATTTGGAGTTAATAAGATATCCCCATCCATAATTGAAATTATTTCTCCTTTAGCTTGTTTTAATCCTAGATTAGCACAATGACCATAATGGTAAGGAATATCAAGATCATGATCCAAATAGAAGATTTTGATATTAATAATATCTTTAACCTCATTAAATCGGTCTTCTAATGATTTAAAACCCTGATTGTGATTAAACTGGTTAGCATATTCTTTGGTTCTTTGCTCTATATAGATCAACTCAAAATCATCTCTATTATATACCTGATCTATTAATCCATCAATTAGATGAAAATAATTTCTATATGAGCAATCCCAACTAATAATTGTATGTTTCATTATAATGATTGAGTATAATATTTAGAAAACTAAAAATTAAAGAAATAGTTTTATTCTGATATCTTGAATATTGTAAAGTAAATTAAAAATTTTTCTATATTAATTTGCAGAGATTGAGCATAAAATTGAACAATTTATTATTTAATATACAATTTTATAATCATATAAAATAATTTTGTTGAATATTATGAAGAAATATATAGTGACAACTACAATCTATCCACCTACTGAAGCAACTATAAAGTTCAGTAATAAAAAAGATTGGACATTGATAGTAGTAGGTGATACAAAAACCCCCCATAAAGAATACGAAGATCTTAATTGTATATACCTTAATCCTGATGAACAAGAAAAGAAATATCCAGAAGCAAGTAAGATTCTTGGGTGGAGAACTATTCAGAGAAGAAATATTGGATTTATTGAAGCCTATAATTTAGGTGCTGATATAATTGCTACTGTTGACGACGATAATATCCCATATGATGATTGGGGTAAAGGTCTATATATAGGAAAAGAAATTGAAGTAGATATGTATGAACCTAAAAATGAGGTGTTTGATCCTTTATCAATTACAAAAGCTAATCAAGTATGGCATCGAGGATTTCCTATTGAACTAGTACCAGATAGACATAAAGTAGAATATAAAGGAAAAATTAAAAGAAAAGTACTAGTTCAAGCAGATCTTTGGGATGGAGATCCGGATATTGACGCATTAGCGAGATTAAGTTTAAAACCTATAGTCAAATATAGTGATATCACCGCACCCTATTGTTCAAATAAGATCAGCCCGTTTAATAGTCAAAATACTTTTCTCGCAAGAGAAGTAATACCGTATTATTCTGTCTTACCTCATGTTGGAAGAATGGATGATATCTGGGGTTCATATGTCATGCAAAAATACTTTCCTAATTCTGTGATTTATAATAAAGCTACAGTATATCAAGATAGGAATATACAAGACTTAATTACTAATTTAGAAAAAGAAATTATAGGATATAGGACTACACTAAAATTGATTCAGGACTTAGAGAATTTTAAAAAGTACTTACCAGAGCTTACAGTTAAATATATTGACGCATATCAAAAATATTTTGAATTAGAATAAATTTCTTCCATATATAAGTTCAACTTTTATATATTTCTAACTAAGAGTAAATTAGTTTGGAATTTCTTTTTAATATTATATACTAAATTGAAATCTTTAGGAGCGATTCTTTTTTCCAGATTAATATCATATATCCTATAACCAAATTTAGTAAATTTCTCCAATAAAACTATTGGATTAAAACCTTGCTCAATATAATCAGTAGGAGTAAATTCTGTTACGATTACACAGTTTTTTTCTAATAAATCATCAGCACCTTCAAATAAAAAATATTCAAATCCTTCTACATCAATTTTTATTAGAATTGGTTCAATTAATTCATATTTTCTTATAAGTTTGTTAATAGTTGTAGTTTTAACTTGAATCTTCCTTCCTTTAAAAGTCCCTAAAGGATCATTTAAGCTATGTCCACCGCGATTTGTTTCATTAATGCAAAAATCAGCAACACCTTCTTTATTCGAGAGAGCAACTTGTTCGATAGATGCGTTTATATTATTAATTTTTAATTTTTTTTTTAGTAACAATATATTTGAGGGTTCTGGCTCAACTGCTATGACCTGTCCTCTTTTTGAAATATTTTGTCCTATTGTCACTGTGAAATAACCTATATTTGCCCCAATATCAATAAATGAATTGCACATTATAGAATATGTCTTTAAAATACGATATATTTCTGGATATACTTGCTTATAAATAAAAATTGTTCTTGAAAGAGATTTATCTAACGGATGGAGGACGAAAAAATTGTCTGTTATTATTTTAATAGGTTTTAGTCCATTTTTTAAAAAAAGTCTCTCCCAAATTTGTTTTGAGTAATTAGGAAATAACCTCGCTAGCATTATAGGAATTTTCATTTCAATTGAATTAAATATATTTCTTAATACTTTCATTATCTTTAAACCGATTTATATATTAATTAGATTTTGATATTATAATATTGAAGAAGCTATTAATGAAGTTTTGTAGTCTAATTAAAAGTCTATTAAGCATTGATTTATCACCTTTAATATGTTTTATCCAGGTTCTATTAGTTTTTTCTACCCAAATTAAAAATTTATTGATATCAAGCGCTTTCTCGCGTTGAAGTAATTTTATATTCTTATCAACAGCAACAATCAGATAAGGTTTAGGAGTACAATATTTTATGATACCTTTCAAAAAAGCAGTATGAATTTTTATCGCCCATTCCTTAGTTTTTTCTCTTTCAACCGTTATACTTTTTAACTTAGGTTCTTTTTCTCCTCTTTTATTCATTACTTGATGATAATAGAATGTATCAAGGACACGACCATATCTAAAACCTTCTTGTAATATTAACTCAGCAAAGATAATGTCTTCATTGTTTTGGACATAGTCATCTTCAATAATTGGAATTATATTTATAAACGCTTCTTTTCTCCCCATTTGCCCTCCAGAGTATGCACGGGGAGTATTTTTTATCCCAGAATCAAATTCGATTAAAGAAGTAATGTGGCTATTGCTCTCGTACCAATCATATTTACTCTGATATGATTTCATGATATCGAACCAGCTCTCAGGAATAAACACATCACCATGCAAATAAATAAACCATTCTGTTTCCACTAATGACATTAATTCAGCTATACATATCCCTTGTGAACCATAGAGATGATTAGAGTATTTTTTTGATTGATCTATGATGACAACTCGAGGAAATTTTTTTAAAATCTCCAATGAGTTGTCCGTACCACCACCGTATCCAATATATAAAGTATTTATTGGGATGTTTCTATACCATGAGAATAAATTGGATTCAAATAGTTCATTTGTATTAATGATAGGAACAATAACATCTACTCCCTCCTCTTTTGATAGCTCTTTTCTATCTATCAACTTGTTTTTTTGAAAATAAACCTTGAAAATTGAGTCTTCTCTCGTCATGACTATTATATTATTGTTTTAATTGTTAATTATTTTCACAAAAATATCCTCTAGATTTTCCTCTATATCATTTATTTTTGTTATTTTATAATTAGAAAGCACTGAGAGGAAGTCTGAATAATAATCTCTATTTTTAATTGTAGCTAATAAGCCTCCTTTATCTGGAACAACATCTAAAACATAAGATTGCTGATTTAATTCAGATATCAATTGAGAGCTATTATTGTTTAAAGCAATATGTATTTTTGGAGCAATTTCACTAAGCCTTTTTATTTCTTCTTTTAATCCAATTTTTATAATTTTTCCTTTGTTAATGAAAGCTATACGATCACATAATTTTTCTACAATTCCCATATCATGACTTGTTAGAAGAATCGTACTATCCAAATCTTTTAACTTATCTACAATAATTGCTTTAGATTCTACATCAAGTCCCAATGTTGGCTCATCTAAAAACATTATTTTGCGTTTTAATAGCAATGTTCTTATGAGAGCTAGTTTCATCATCATACCTCCAGAATAACTTTCAACATATTGGTTTAACCATTTTTTTAATCCTAGATCTTCTGCTAGACTATCAACTTTCTGTTTTGAATATGGAACTTTATATATTTTACAAAAAAATTTAAGATTTGCATAACCAGTTATTCTATAATAAAGCATTTTACCTTCAAGCATTAGAGCTATTCCCTCTTTTGCTTTTTTAGGTGATTGAAGCACATTATATCCATTGACTGTAGCATATCCACTAGTTGGTTGACGTAATGTAGTAAGGATTTTTACTAAAGTCGTTTTTCCTGCTCCATTGGGTCCAAGGAGTCCAAAAACTTCATTCTTCTTTATTTCTAGATTGATGTTATCCAATGCTTTAATTGTTGTGTTACCTTTTAATTTATAAATTTTTGTTAAATCAAAAGTTTCTATTACTTTATCAACCATTTTTTTAATATCCTACAATCCCGTACTTTTTATAAATTATATTAAACAAGTATACTCCAAGAATGGGAATTAGTATCCCAAAAATAAGTAAAATTAAGAAATTAAAACTGTGAGAATAAAGTGTAGAGAGGATATTATCATTTATCCATGCAACTCGAATAATATCAAAAATATAATAAAATGGATTCAAATTTATAACATTTTGTATAATTTCTGGAAATAGCTGATAAGGAAATGATACACAGCTAGTCCAAATTATCAACATCATTCCAAAAGTCAAAATTGATATATAATTTTCTTTGGATATCGCAAAAACGCCGAGGAATAAGCCAATTCCGCTAAAGACTAACGCTAGAATGAAGAATAACAATAATACAAATAGAAGGGTAATAATAGTTATTGGATAATATATATAACAAATAATAAGTAGAATCGTGAAAGGAATTGAGATTGAAATTAAATTTGTAAGAAATATACCAAATAAAAGATTAACTCTATTAAAGGGTGCGATTATTAAAGCTTCTAATGTCCTCCAATATTTCTCGGTTTTGAATTCATTTATGAAAACGGTGTAGAGTCTGCTTAATAGAGATATATTATATGCTAACAAAATAAATATTAAAAAATTTTGTTCCGTCCAGGGTGAAAATTGAATATTATATTGAAAAAATTGATCAAAGATAATTATTGGAATTATTAAATTGATTAAGGGATAAAAATATGAAAAGATCAAATTGACTTTAAACCGTAATGCGCCTTTAAGATTTTTTTCTGTTATTGCAAGTATTTGTGATATATTATCTTTGATTATAACAGATATACTTGATTTTTCTTTCATTCTGAAGATTTTTAATGTATTTAATTAATCAATAAAATAATTAAATTAATTTTTTTGATTATTTGATAAAAACTATGAAACAATAAAAAATTTTGCTTCTAAATCTATTACTCCAAATCTTTAAAAATGATTTGATTAATTTGTATTGATTTTATGTTCAATAGTATTAATTCTATTCATAAAAATTACTATATCTTTATTATAGAAAAAATAGATACAAATCATATAATACATTCGAGTTCTTTTTTTAAGCGTGAATATAAAGCATTACTCGAATATTTCTTTTTCAATTCAGAGTTTTTTAAAGGAAAGCTATCTTCCATAACCAGTTTCATTTTAGCAATTAAATCTTTAACATTATCCCTTTTAAAATACAGGGGGTAATCACCTAAAATTTCTCGATGAACAAATGTATCAGATGCTATTGTAATTTTATCGAGGAATGCTGCTTCTACAGGGGTCATTCCAAAACCTTCAAATATTGATGCATCCACGTAAAATTTTGACTGATTTAAAATATGAAATACATCTTTATTATTAGGTAATTCTAAATGAGGACAGTTAAGTTTTAGGGGATTTCTAGGAGGGTTATTTCCTATAACAAGAATATTCAAGCCTAATTTATTTGCTGCTTCCACAAATAATTCTTGACGCTTATATTTTACAAGGCGGCTAATATTTATTGCATCATATTTAATTTCTGTTTTAGGTAAGCTTAATAAGTAATCAGAATTAACACATTGATGACATACTTCAGTATCAATCTTTAAAAACTTTTTAACAGACTTTTGAGTAAATTTTGAAATAGATAAATTTAAATCCGCTTTTTTTAAAAATGATCTGTATTGTTTCTGAAAGTAAATTCTTCCTCTTGAGCGTTTCTTTAAATATTTTTCAATTATATTTGCTTTAATATTGAATAGTTTTCCTTTATTAAGATTAGGCTTAGAATTATTAATATAGTTGTATAGAAATCTATTTTTATTTGCATTATGATATAAAAACTGTTTAAAGGTTGGAGATATGTAATTTTCGAAATAGTCGTATTGTAGTTGTAAAACTGGAATATCATTAATGAAATTTACCAATTTAATATTATTTTTTTTTATCATTTTTAGATTTCTATAAATTTCATACATAAACATAATATTTTCAACAATACAAATATCTGTATCTGGCATTAATGAGTTAAATAATACCTTATGACCATCCTTTTCTAGGTGTTTAATAATATAAGGTAAGAAGCCCTTGTTAGCAAATAAAGACAAATTCATACTTATCGTTTAAAATTAATGTTTCTCATTTATTGACATAGCTCTTCTTTTAAATTTTTTTTTAGTAAATCTGGAAGTATTTTTATAATTAATTCTGCTGCTCTTTGACCACTTTTATCATCTATATAGGTCAGCACTTTTTTGAAATATTTTTCTCTTTTTTTTACGAAAATTTCCCAATATTCTTCAGAAAGAGCATATTCAATTGCATCTACAATATTATCAATAGAAGAAACTCTTAAATCAATTTCTTCGCGAAATAGATCAACAATATTAATTTTTATTCCAGGATTTATTGTAATTACTGGCAACCCAATTGCTGCAGCCTCAAAAGTAGTGAATGAAAACGCTGATATCTGTAGATCACATAATTTAAATATTTCATAGAGATCTTTATTTTTAATAATTTTTAAATTAGGATGTTCATCTTTATTGAAAATGTTATTATATTTATTAAAAGATTCTCTAGGATGTAATTTCAAGTAAAAAATTTTTTCTGGAAATGATTTTATTGCCTTATCATAAATCTTATTTATCTTATGAAAAATATCAACACCATAAAGCTCAACGACTTGAGAACATATTACGATTCTTCCTTTTAAGACCCGCTTCAATGAAAAATCTCTCAATATTACATCAAAAGCAGGATTTCCAACAAAATAGGTGCGTCTTCTTTTTGGATTCCTATTAAAAAATTTACTCCATAGGATTAAATGAGTTAATTTATCTTCATTACCAAAAAGGTTTTGTCTTCGATATATTGGGATTCTTAGAATTTTATTGACGAAGAAATATTTAAAGTTATCCAGCAATCCTTTTCGGTTATGTAAAAAACCACTTTCAATAAACGAGGGTTGCATAATAAAAAAAGGGATGCATTTAGATTTGCAATAAGTAATTAATATCCTGCTACTTAAGGACATATCTGAGCAGGCAATAATACCACAGGGATTAATTTTATGCAAAATGTTTAAGACACATTTTTTATATTTAAGCTGAGCTTTCCATCCTTTATCAAATTTAATTTTTGTATCATCTACTTTGAAGCAAAAATCGAAATGTTTTGAATTTGTAGCAAGTTTTAAGAAACTCCTATCAAACTTTTCTGAAGCAGGATCCTTTAGATAAAGAAAGACTCTAACACATTCTTCTAAATTTTTAGCTATAGGTAAATATTGAGAAAGAGATAAATAAAGAGTTGAGCCAGCAAAAACGATGGTTCTTTTATTTGATTTCATTTTTCGATAATTAAGCTAAAAATCTTCATATTTGATATTGTGGTATTTCTTAATGTCTTTTTTTGCGATCTTTCCTTTAATTTTATCGAACTCATCAGGTGGGATTCCCGGGTCGTTTCTTACAAATTGAACAAGTTCCCGCGTAATTTTTGTATTTTTAGGGATATCCTTCCATGCTACAATGCTTTTCTTACAATAAGCGCGGTATTTAAGTTCGCCTTCTGTAAATTGACGAATATGAGGATTACCAATAGCTTTTTCGCATTCTCTTAAAAGAAGTCCAAATTCAGCGAATTGTTCTGTATCTAGGGAAGACTCGTAATCAATCCCCTTGTCTTCTCTAGTTAAAATAAAATGTTTTTCGATAACTCGAGCTCCATAGCCAATCGCCATAATTGGAATAATTTTTGCTAATGGAGATCCTCCATCAACATGATCGTAAAATCCTACATTTAATCCAAATAATTTTTGTAATGTTTTTATGTATTCTAGGTTGCAATCTTCAACTTTCGTAGGAAATCCTTGATAACCATGCATTAAAACAATTTGTTCGGTTCCATTTTCCTCCAAGAGGATAATTGCATTTTGAATTTCCTCCAATTTAGATGCTCCGCAACTAAGAAAAACAGGTTTACCCGATTTTGCAATCTCTATCAATATTTCTGGATTCGAAATATCTGAGGAATGTATTTTAAAAGCATCCAAGTCATTACGAACTAAAAATTCTACGCTCTCAATATCATAAGCGGCTGAAAAAAAAAGGATATTCTTTTTTTTAATTTTTTCTATTACTTTTTTCCATTCATGATGAGATATTTCTAACTCACAATTTAGTTTATAATCCTTATAAGTTGGACACATTTCTAAAGCGCTAATAAAAATTTGAAGTTGTATTGCATCTGCATTTGATTTAACTGCAAGATCTACCATTTTTAAAGCATTTTCTACATCTCCTTGATGAGCGCATGCCATTTCAGCTATTAAAAAGGTATTGTGTCCCTTCCCAATAGTTTTATCTTTAATTAATATTGGTTTAATCATATTTTTGCTTACCATCTTATTTAATCAATTAGTTAAAGAAGTATATCATCTTAAAGTTTTTTGTTGATTAATAAGAAAATGTTATACAATTGTATTATCAAAACCTAATCGATATGATGGAAAATACTCTTTAATTTCTTCTTTATAAGGATTTAGGGAATTTAATTTATCATAATAATCTTGATTAAATATAATTTTTCCAATATGAAAAGGTGAAATATCATTAGAAAATCCTTTCTTAAAATTATATAAACTATCATTTTCACCCCTACCTCCTCCAAAATGAAAGATCTTACATCCATTTTCTTTGGCCCACCTTACACTATGCCATAATACAGCTCTTAATGGAGAACTCTTGAATTCATAATTAGTTGATCCAAGATGATAATGCATAAAATTTTTACTTCTCAGCATAATAGCACTTGCTCCAACTATGTTCTCATTGTTAGAGCAATATACTAATATATTATTAAAATTAAAATGATTTTTGATAAACTTAAGATCAAAGAAATACTTACTTGAAGCATTCTGAATTTTCATGGTTTGATTATATAAAGAGAAAAAACTAAGGATCTCTTCTTCTTCAGGTTTTTCTTTTATATATACTGTACTAAATTCATTTTGGGCTTTTCTTATATATCTTTTTGTTGTTTTTGATAGATCCGTCCATATTTCATCCCATTCTTTATTTAAATCAATGAAAACCACATCATTTACATATATAGTTTTTATAACATCATTAAAATAAATCCAATTCTTTAATAAGGGATGAAATCTAACGAATTCAGAGACATACATATTTTCTAAGGCAAATTTAGTATATTCATCAAAGAAATCTTTGATAGATTTTCTTATTTTAAGTTCATTTGATGTTTTAATAGTGATTAAAGGACCTCCATAACCATAAGGGGTAATCAAATCATAACAGTTCATTTCTTTAAAATTTTTTAATTTATTTAATGCTCTTTTAAGATGGGTCCAGAATATACTAACATTATTATCCTCCCAAAAAAGTCCTTCAGGTTGAACGTCATAAGATTTTGAGTATAGCTCGAAATACTCAAATGAGAAATAAACATCATTTGATTGAGTAAAATGATTATTTAAAATAGCGTTCCAATCTTCTTTATCTTGAATTATTTGAATATTTAGCACATCTCCTTAATGACTTTAAGAATATTTTCTGTAATGCTTAAATATGATTTACCATCTCCATAGGGATTTGTCAAATTATTTAATGAATTCTTAAAATGTTGATTGTATATAGCGAAGTTTATCTTTTCAATAATTTCATTTTTATTATAATCAACATCGATTGCATTATTAGCCTTTAATCTCCCATTTTGCCTTGTCCCCACATTTATAAAAGGCTTCTTAAACGAGGGAAGCTCAATTAACCCAGAACTAGAATTTCCAATCATTACATCACATACATTTACCAATCCTAAAAAATCTTCCCTATAACAATGGTTATACACTTCAAGAAAAGAGAGTTTTTGCGCATATTTTTCTAAGACTTCATTTATAACTTGGCCTCCAGCATCTGCATTTGAATACAATCCTATTGTGTTTATCTCCAAATCTTTTATTGCTTCCATTATTATTGATATTTGTTGTTCTATAGCAATATATTCATGAGTATTTGGATGGAACAACAATAAAATAAGCGGAACTTCTAAATTTAAAGAGAATTTCTTAGTTATTTCATCTTCAAGAGTATAATTATTACCAATTATATCATCTAAACCAGGTTCGCCTACTATAAAAATTTTTTCTTTTAGGATTCCCATTTTAATTAAATGATTATAGCTTTCATTATTTCCAACTAAATGAATATCAGAAAACATAGTAATCGCATTTCTTATTTTGTTATCAATGGAAGAACTTTTATCACCTCCACCATGATGGACAATAGGAATATTAAGATGCGCTCCAATTATCGCACCTATTAATGCCTCACCTCTATCGCCTTCTACAAGAATAATATCAGGATTAAGCGCTTTAATTGCTTGTGTAATATTAATAAGTCCTGTTCCAAGGGCTTTCACCATATCTTCAAGACCTTTTCCATTTACAGGCATCTCAACTTTCTCTATATTTAACTTTGCCATCTCTACTTCTTTAATTGTGAAACCCCATTCTTCTGATAAATGCATTCCTGTTGCAATAATCGTTAGATCGATATATTTATTTAATTCTAATAATGTTTTTTTCATTAAACCAAAATCTGCACGCGTTCCCGAAATATAAACTAATCTAGTCATTTTATATAAGAAGATAATAAAATCATAAATACATTAATTCTTTTTTAATACATTTATAGCGTATTTCAATGAATATTGCATATTTTCATATGTTCGTTCAAGTTTTTCTGTATTCAAAACTGAAAATTTATTTTTCTCAAATAAACTAATTAAATCATCAAGCTTTGCAAAATATAGAATTCCCTCTTTAGCTAAAGGCCCAACATCAACTTCTTCTTTGGTATCTTTATCAATATAATTTTCTCCATCATCTCCCCATGAATCTTTTAATAAATGCCAAGAAAAAAATAAACCATCTTTTTTCAACATATTATTTATTTTATTGTAGACTATATTATGATCTGTATATGAAACACATAATATTGCAGCAACATCAATTACCACATCAAAATAGTTTTCAGAGAAAGATACTTTTCGTATATCTTGTACCTTAAAGTGGTTATCAAATTCTTCTGGTAATATCTTTTCATTTTCAAGACGAGCCTTTAGTTTTTCTTTAGCTGAATTTGAAATATCTATACCATAAACATCAAATCCTTCTCGAATTAAAAACCAAATATTTGCTCCTTGTCCAAATCCCATTTCTAATATTTTAATTTTCTTTCTTTCTTTTCTTGATAATTTAAAAAAATTACTACCAATAAATCTAACAAGTTCTTCGTTTGGGTATTTACCCCATTCTTTTTTTGAATGAATATTTTCCCATGTTTCGTAATTTGATTTCAAAACCATCAGTCATTTCTTTAATTTTTGAATATAAATTTTAATCATACATTCTTAAAAAACTCTGGTTTAATTGCTTGATCTTTTTCTAAATCGACTATACAAACCTTACCAATGAAATTATAGAGATCTTTTGGTTCGATTGTACCATCTGATCTTTTTACAGTTAAAAGATCTTCAGTAATCGTTGTTCCTTTCATTATCTTTTCTTTAGCAACAATAGTTTTTCTAACAATCTTTCTTATTTGAGATTCTTCTTTTGATGGAGTTTTTTCATACTTTCCTAGAATTTTCTCAACAAGTCGAATTTCACTTACATAGTTCTTTAAATCTTCAGGGTTTAAAGAACACAGGTGATCTGGACCAATTGCATTCTTATCATAGGTAAAATGCTTCTCTAATACACAAGCACCAAGAGAAACCGCACAATGGGAGACTATTGACCCTAATGAATGATCAGAATAGCCTACTAATAAATTATATTTTTTTTTAAGTGTTAACATTGCTCTTAAATTAACATCTTTATATTTTGTAGGATACTGTGAAGTACAATGCAATAAAATTACATCTTTATTACCTGAAGCATATATAATATCTAAAGCTGTATTAATCTCTTCTAAATTTGCCATACCTGTAGAAAGTATAATGGGTTTTTCTTTTTCAGCTACTCTTTTAAGTAAAAAGATATTGGTTAATTCACCTGAACCTATTTTAAATGCGGGGATATCCAAGTTATATAAGAAATCAACACTTTTTTCATCATCAGGTGTTGAAAGGAACATTATACCCTTTTTATCAGCATATTCTTTTAATTCCTTAAATTGTTCAAAATTTAATTCTAACTTTTTTAACATGTCATATTGGGATTCTGTTATACCGGTGTTTTTTTCTTGATATTCCGCTTGTCGAACAGCTTTAGTAATTAATTCTTCTGTAATCCAAGTTTGGAATTTAACTGCATTTGCTCCACTTTCTTTAGCGATATCGATAAGATGTTTCGCTTTATTTATATCACCATTATGATTAACCCCTGCCTCAGCTATTATAAAACATGGATAATCATCACCAATAAAAACATCTTCAATTTGTATTTGCATATTTTAACTCAAGCGACTTCTTGTGTATTACAGTACACTTAATTATATTTAGCCATATAATTTATAATTACTTCTTCACATATTAATCATAAATATTAGGAATTAAAATTTAGATTAGAAACAATTTAGGTTTTTTCTACTAATTCAAATTACTACAACATAATTCTCTTAAAATGAAATCAAAAATTGCTGTGATAACTGGAACTAGATCTGATTATAATTATTTAAGACTTATATTAAAAAAAATATTAAGCTCAAATAAGCTGGAATTATCATTATTAGTTACAGGAATGCATTTGTTAAATGATTTTGGTAATACAATAAGATTAATTGAAAAAGATAATATTCCAATTAGCAAAACTATTAAAATGTTTAAAGACAGTGATAGAGAAGAATTAAGAATAGGTAAAGCTGTGGGAAGGGCAATTATGTTATTTACTGAAGCTTTTAATGAAATTCAACCTGACCTTCTACTCGTATTAGGAGATCGATACGAAATCTTAGCAGCCGTAATTGCCGCATCTACATTATTAATCCCAATAGCACATATTCATGGAGGAGATAATGTTTTTCAGGGCCAAACAGATGAACAAATAAGACATGCAATAACTAAATTCGCACATATACATTTTCCAGCCACATCTATTAGTGCTAAAAGAATAAAGTTATTAGGTGAAGAAGAATGGAGAATATTCCATGTAGGGTCTCCAAGTATAGATCATATTTATCATGAAGAATTCTTTACTAAGGATCAGTTATGTAAAACGCTGGGATTGAATGAAGATGAAAAAATAGTAATTTGTCTTCAACATCCTTACATAATTCGACCTAAAAAAGCAGGGGAACAAATGAGGTTAACATTAGATGTCTTAAAAGAATTAAATTTGCAGACGATAATTATATATCCTAATAATGATCGTGGTAGTGATTTAATTATTAAAGAAATTGAGAGAGATAAGGAATTTCATAAGTTTAAGATATTTAAAAACCTAGAATATAGACATTTCTATAGCTTGTTGAAGAATTCAGATCTTTTAATTGGTAATTCTAGCGCAGGAATTATTGAGACTCCCGCATTTAATTTACCGGTTGTAAATATAGGTGATCGAAATAAAGGAAGAGAAAGTACCAGAAATATTATTAATGTCCCTTATGATTTTGAAAAAATCAAGAAAGGAGTTATCAAAGGTCTCTCTGAAGAATTTAAAATTAATTGCCAAAATCTAACAAATCCCTATGGAGATGGAAAAGCATCTCAAAAAATTGTAAAAATCATAGAGAAGATCAAATTTGATGATTCTCTTCTAGTCAAGAAATTAAATTATGAGATTTAATAAAACATAATTTTTAAGTTATTTTACTTTAACCTAATTATAAAGAGCAAATAAATTAAAGTTGATGTTATAGTTTGAATTATTTTGATTATTTTCAGGATAAAGTTATTTTAGTATGTGGAGGCACGGGTACAATTGGCTCCGAAATAGTAAATCAGCTTTTAAAGTGGAATCCTAAGACGATTAGAATATTTTCCAATTCAGAAAATGAATTATGGAATGCAAATATTAGATTAAAAGATTCAGCAGAAAAATTAAAATTACGCTTTTTACTAGGAGATATAAGAGATTATGAAAGAGTCTTACGAGCAGTAAAGGGAGTTGATTATATTTTTAATGCTGCAGCTATAAAGCATGTATCTTTTAGCGAATATAATCCATTAGAGGCTGTTAATGTTAATATTCATGGTTTAGAAAATATTATTGAGGGCGCTTTTGCGCATAATGTAAAAAAAATCGTGCATATATCTACGGATAAAGCTGTTAGTCCTTCCTCAGTAATGGGGGCAACAAAAATGTTAGGTGAAAGATTATGTATTTCAAGAGATTATGCGAAAGGCCCTCATCAAACTACTATTTCTTGTGTACGATTTGGTAATGTTTTAGGATCACGTGGTTCAATAATACCATTAATAAAAAATCAAATAAAAAATAATGATTTTGTGACCTTAACTGATGAAAAAATGAGAAGATTTTTCATGTCTATCACCGATGCAGTTAATCTAGTATTAAAAGCAATGACTATGGCTCAAGGTGGTGAGATTTTTGTATTAAAAATGCCTGTTATGAATATTCAAGATCTCTTAGAAGTACTAATTGAACAATTTGCCCCTAAATTTGGAAAAGAACCCTCTGACATTAAAATCAAGAGAATTGGATCTAGAATTGGAGAAAAATTAGATGAAGATTTAATCTCAATGATAGAGTTTAATAACTGTTATGAAAATGATGACATGTTTATAATATTTCCAAAAGAAGATGGCGTTTATAACCATTTGAAGACAAAAGACTTATCTCATTATAGAAAAGTTGAATCTAGTAAAAAATATTTTGATTCAAAAGAAAAAGTTATATCAAAAGAAGAGATAAAGAAAATTTTGCATAAAAATAAACTAAATTGATCTCAATTGTTTATGTTTTACAGATAAGATAGTATTATTTCTATTTTTTATTATATTTCACAATTCTAGCAGGACTTCCAACAGCAACAGCATTATCTGGAATATCTTCTAAAACGACAGAACCTGCCCCAATAATAGCGTTTTTTCCAATTGTTAAGTATTCAATGATTACACTTCCAATTCCAATAAAAGCCCCGCTTTTTATTTTTACGCCTCCTGCGAGCAAGGTTCCAGGAGCTATATGAACATTTTCTTCAATATAATTATCATGTTCAATAACAGCTCGAGTATTAATTATACAATTATCACCAATATGAGCATGAGTATTAATTGTTGCTCCCATTCCAATAACTATACCTGCTCCTATTTCTATTTTGTGAGCTAAATTTGCTGTTGGATGAATTGCATTAATAGGCACTAAATCCATTTTCTTAAATTTTTTAAAGTGGTCCTCTCTAATTTTATTGTCACCAACACCTACAATAAATCCAAATACTCCTTCATTCATTAACTCTGGAACTACGCTGTGCGGTCCAATTATAGGAACTCCTACAAGCTTTTTATTCTCCTCAACAGGTTCATTGTGAATAAACGAAGTGATTTCAATATTTTTATTTAATCTAATACATTCATATATTACTCTTGCTTGTCCACCTGCTCCAAAAATCATAATTTTCATATAAAATCATCAACGATTGCTTTTTTTTTATTAATTTATAAATTAATATTAATTTTTCTCTAAAATTTGGATTAAATTAAAAACTTTACTATAGGTTAATAATCTTTATTCTGATTTAATATGTTTTTAATTGTCTTAACTGTCTTTTCAAGGGGACTTTCTTTTTCATCATAGAAAGAGTATTTTTGTGATATTTCTTTTAGATCTTGTGCGTATTGTTTTATATACACTTTATTATTAACAAGTTTTTCTATGTTTTCTTTCAATGATTTTCTATTTATTGCTTTTAATAATATTGGATCTTTCATAAATTGATAACTTCCTCCAATTAGATAGAATGGGGCTTTATTGGTTAAATCTAATGCAATAGTGGGTATTCCAATGATCATTGCTTCTAAAATAGTTGTTGAAATTCTAGATAATAATAAATTACATGAATTTATAATTGTAAAAATATCACAATCCCGTATCAAAATTGGATGGACATTTAATTCATTTAATATTTTTTTATGAATTTCTCCAGATTCCGCGGGATGCAATTTAATTATTAGATTATTAATCAAATTCAATTCTTTTAGTGTATTTACAACCGAACTAATTATTATTTCATTTGTTTTATCATCTACGGGATTTGTAGTTAAAAGAATCGAAAATTTTTCTGGTTTGAATTTATAGATTCGATCATTAAACATATCTTTGACTTCTGCTAGCTTATTTATTTCTCCCCTATAGAAAGAATCATAGCTAGGCCTTCCAGTTATGAAGATCTTTTCGTATGACATCCCTTTTTTAATATATAATTCTCTATCAACTTCTCCAGGAACTAATACAAAATCTACTTCTGGTTTTGTTATCACCTCTTCTTGAGTTGATATAGCTGCATGAGGGATATAAAGTGTAGGAATGTGATGCCTCTTTAGAATTTTTATGGCAATTCTACTATAAAGTCGCTCTATATTTGTTACTATCACTAATGAAAGAGGATTTTTTTTTACATAATAGTTGATATGATTATAAAGATTATAAAGATAAATCTTATAATCAAAAAAAAATAAAGAGTTAAAGAATTCTTCTAAAATATTATTTACTCTCGTTTCTTCATAAAACATATCCTCATAAATTTTATGTTTGCTCCTTGACAAAATATTTCTTAATAAAAACAAAACCTTTAATAATCCATTTAATTTCTTACGAGGGATATGATTGTGGAATGAATAATAGAACATATCTATTTTTTTTTCTTTTTTAAAATACTCAAATATATCACGTGTGCTTTTAATTTGATTTTGAGTGTGAGCATATATCAGTAAATGTTGATTTTTCGAAGATGGTGATTTTTCTTTTTTTCGTATATCTCTTATCCAGAATAAAATGTAATGATAGAGATTATTAATGAAATGATTTATAATTGAAATTTTATTTAAGAGGAGTTTTTTTTCTATCAATTTATTTTGATATATTTCAATATTATCATATTTTTCTATTAAAGGTTTTAAAAAAAAGGAAAAATTGGGGTTGAAATTAAATAATATTATCTTATCATAGGGATATTTTTTTAAACTTTCTTGTAATACCTCAAATTCTCCAAAAATTCGATTAAAAAAACCAATAATACCATATTCCATCATCTTACCTAAGAATAAACCTCTTATGTGGAATAATTTTAAATTTATTGTGTTTTTAATAAATTTTTGCATTAAATTATAAACATTTCTAATTATTCGTTTTTCAATTTTTAAGAATTCTAATCGATCAATTCTAATTCTAAAATTTGAAAATAATTCAAAATCGATATATTGTTCTTTAAAAGAAATTAATTCATCTCTTTGGGATATAATTTTTATTTTTAGATTCTTATATTTCTTTTTTTGAAGACTTTTGATATAATCCTCTAACCTTAATCGTGAATAATATTTATAAGCTTTGTATTGATGATTTGAGAAATATAAGGGATAATTATTAAAACAATTATCTAGAATTAAGATTTTCATAAATACCAATATAAAAGCAAATTGTTAAAATATAAGAATAGAAATGAACTGACTCTATTTAATTTTTTTAAAAAAAATTGATTTTAATTGAAATTTATTTTATAAATTTACTTAAACAGTATTTTAAATAAATTTTCTTCTTAAAAATTAATATCCAATCTATTAGAGAATATTTTATTATGATATTAAAAAATGGATTATTTCTGAAACAAGTTAAAGTTTAATATTTATTGATTATTCCTATTTATTATGAAATATGTAATTACAATCACCATACGAATGAAATCTACTCGTTTACCAAAAAAAGTTCTATTAGATATTAAAGGTAAACGTTTTGTAGATCACATGATTGACCGCTTAAAATTAGCAAAAAGACCTACAGAAATAATTTTATGCACTTCAACTTTCGAACAAGATGATATATTAATTGAAGTTGCTAAAGAAAATAATATTAAGTATTATCGAGGCCATCCTGATGATGTGATGCTTCGAATTTATCACGCTGCTTTAGAACATAATGCAGATGTGATCTGTAGTACTACTGGAGATAATGCTTTTACAGATTCCGTATTAATGGATAAAATGATAGATTTCTTTGAAGAAAATAACGCAGATTTTGTATTCTGTAATGATTTACCAATTGGGATTCAAACATACATAATACGGATGTCCACAATGAAAGATGCAATAGAAAAAAAAGATAGCATAGATACAGAAATATGGGGAGGATACTTAAATCGCCCAGATATTTACAGAGTTTTTGAGTTTAAAGTAAAAGATCCATTATTTAATCATCCAGATTGGAGATTAACCTTAGATTATCCTGAAGATTATGAATTATTTAAAAAGATCTTTGATGAATTATATGTTGAGGGAGAAATCTTTAGTTTAAAGCAAATAATGACATTATTAAGAGATAAACCCGAGATCATTACACTAAATGAAGAGAAAGAACAAGTGAAAGACCCTGAATATAAGTTTAAAAATTAAAATAATGAATTCTAATTTTTATTTTTAATAATTAAAAGTCATCATAGGAAAGATTTTTGAACTTCTTAATGTCCTTTTTTGCGACTCTTCCTTTTATTTTATCAAATTCGTCAGGTGGGATTCCAGGATCGTTCCTTACAAATTGAACAAGATCTCTTGTAATTCTAGTTCCTTCCTGGATGTCCTCCCACGCTACAATGCTTTTCTTACAATATGCACGGTATTTTAGTTCCCCCTCCGTGAATTGACGGATATGAGGATCACCGATGGCCTTTTCGCACTCTCTCAGGAGATGTCCAAATTCAACGAATCCTTCTGCATC
>Ga0180433_10004487_pt1 | contig 19566 bp, 19 predicted proteins | sample SS_ome_8_FD_132980 | JGI IMG/M metagenome (GOLD analysis project Ga0180433, IMG submission 132980) | Hypersaline lake sediment archaeal communities from the Salton Sea, California, USA - SS_1_D_1 metaG | ecosystem: Environmental > Aquatic > Non-marine Saline and Alkaline > Hypersaline >... | reverse complement strand
GTGCTATACGTTCGATCGCAAGCCGCAACCATGATCAAACAAACAGCCAGACAAAAAATCAGGTTCTTCCGTTTCATTCTTTTTCCTCCTGTTTTGAAATGAGTTTGGAAGTCTTTTGGTCTATGGTTCTAGTTGTTAAACAACTTTTCCACCTTATTCTCAAGAGTCAATCACATGATCAACTCCTTAGTAAAAGGGGAAAGCGCATTGCGCTTTCCGCAAAAATCATATTCACGGCACGGTCTGGTAACTACCAGAACCTGTACTGGGATTATCAAAATATCCCAGACCACCCAGCGTTCCCAGAGTCACGCTCCCAGCAACTGACACACCCACAATCGTCCAGAACCACCAAGATTCCCACCATTCAGGTCCCTTGGCTTGGTTCTCGACCCATTCGACGGCGCCTTCTGAAAACTGCCTGGCACCTTGATACCTATTACTCAGTTTAAGCAGAGCAACTCGTCGTCCATCTTCATCAAGCACCTCGTGCTCTTCTTCTGTTTCCAGAACATTACGATCACGAGCAGGCTGCCTACGACCATCTTCATCTGTTTCAAAAAATGTCTCTTCAGCGCAAGCATTTTCCAGACGGAGAATATTATTCGTAAGATATTTGATGCGCGAATTTACAATCCTGACATTCTTTCGCAATTGCATACGCTCTTGCTTGAGTTCACGTGCCTCTTGCTTGATACGGCGAAGCTCTCTTCCATCTCGCTCATCACGATAATCCTGAAGCAATTCAGCACGCTTTTCATTGATCTGCACAATCCGCTTTTCATCGGCAATTACTTCATCCGTCAACTGCTTTAATTCCTGACGCAAAAACGTCAGCACATCAGCCCTGGAATAACGATCAGATCGAATATTACGGCTTGAACACGCCGGCATCATGGCAGAAATCAGTGCAAAAATCAAGAAATAGATCGAAAGCTGTTTCATGTCTTCTTCCTCCGTTTGTTGGGATTTTTATGTTCAAAGGACTTATTTCCTTTTTTGACCAGTCAACCACTGATGCGGTTAACTTTTCAAAAAAGTGTGGAACTGGAATTTCCAATTCCACTTGTTGGCTCAATTTTCATATTCATCAACACATTCTTCGTACATTTCTTCCAAATCTTCGCGATAGCATGAACGACGATGTCGCTTGCACCAACGCAAGGCTTTCACCTGACAACGCTTAATCTGAATATCAATAAGAGCTTGCTCGCGCTCGCGCTCTCTGCGCTCTTCTTCTTCACGCTTCAGCTGCTCTTCTCGACACTTGATTCGCTCACGAACATCATCAATATCACTACAACGACGCGGTTCATCATCTCGCTCAGCTGAGCGTTCACGACGGCGCCGACGACGAGGTCGATCTTCTTCACCTTCATCATCATCACGATCACGGCGAGCTCGACGACGGCTTCGGCGATCATCGTCTTCATCTTCATCATCAGATTCAGCTTCCGCATCCTCACGATCTTCTTCGCGCTCGCGTTCCGCGGATTCACGACGTTCCCGCTCGCGCCTTTCTCGCTCAGCAAGTGCACGACGATCTCGTTCCTCACGTTCACGTCGACGACGCGCTTCACCCTGCTCTCGTAAATACCTCAGACATTCTCTTGCCTTATTTTCATCAGCATTATGCGCGTCACATCCCTCTAAATCACCTGCAGAATCACGATCACTCTCCGGCGGCATTGCTTCTTCTTCAGAATTATCTGGCTCAACAGCTCGTCCTCCAATGCGACCTCTTCCTCGCGCCATTGAATCCTGCGCCAGAATCATCACAACAGAAATACTGAAAAGAAGAATCACGAGCTTTTTCATTTCTTTTCCTCCGTTTGTTTGGGTTGAAAAGTTCATTTCTTTTCTGAACAGTTGAAACTTGTTTTCATTTCAACTTCTCGGAAAAAAGCGCAACGCAGTTTGCATTGCGCGTAAAATGTAAAATCCTTACCAGATGATGCGTCTTGTACGGGAAAACCCGTCTTCATCATCTTTTTCATTTTCATCCAAAATTCCATCATCCGCACTCTCTGGCAAATAAACATTAGAAGTAGATGAAAATCGATATCCGCCACGCCGATCTGATCGACGAGCAGTATCACGAGAATCATCATCCTCTTCATCCTCATCATCAGCCTCAGCTCGACGCCGATCGCTCGGTCGCGAACGAATATCATCATCATCTTCCAGCTCGCGGTCAAGTTGCCGACTTTCGGCACTTAAATCACGATCACTTCCACTACGACGAGCAGAACCTCCACCGCCGCTAGCAGGCTCACTACCGCCACCAGAATCAGCTTCAGCAACAGCACGCCGACCACGAGAGTCGGAACCACTGCCACTACCGCGCTCATCCATTAACTTAAACGCGGCGCGGATGGCCAGTCGCAGTTCAGGGGTTTCATCTTCCAGACAATCACAACTTGCATCAATCTTAGCGCCTTGCGCCTTGAGACGACAGCAGGCTTTCTGCAATTGTTCATCACTGAGCTCATCTTTACTATAATCACTAATCTCTCCTGACGACGAATTCAACACAAACCGCACGCGCTGGCGTTCTTCCGGCTTGAGCAGATTCTCGCCGCGGGCTTCGGCCAGCTCACGCTCGGCTCTTTCCCTGGCAGCCTCAGCTCTTGCGATCGCAGCCTTACAAGCTTCATCGCACGAACCGCCACCACCGCTACCACCACCTTCAAGCGGGTGCGCAGCAGGCTCTGCAGGCTCAGCGCCGGCGCCGGCAGCATGACCTTGAATACTGCGCCAGTCAACTTCCTTGTACAAAAGAAATCCAAGTGAAATAACAAGAACAAAAAGCAACACCACACCAACGAATCTCATGATTGACTTTTTTTCTTTCATTTCTTCCTCCTGTCTGTGTGTGAATGAAAGTAGTTTTTACAGAACTTACCATGTTCTGGAACTCTCTATATTATCACACTTGACAAAAATTGTCAAGCAGATTCTGTCTGTTTTCAACACTTTTTATTCATTAAGAGTGTTTGTACTTATTTTAGCCAAAATCATTGCCAAGAAAACCTTTTATATACAAACCTTACTTCAACAATTATTTTCTTAGTATTTGCCACCAAATCATGCTTAATTTCGGATAAACTAGGGGCATCATCATGAATAATCATTCCAACAATCTTAGCAGGTGGATCAGAATTATCAGACAAACTATTTTCATCTAGATCATTAATTATTTTATGAAATTTTTCCTTTAACTGTGCTTTATTTGGAATATTTTGAGTCTGTGCCGACTGACTAGGATGTATCGGCAATGCAGGATCTTCCTTCTTAATTTTATCTGATTGTGCTTGAACAATTTCTTTTTCTTGCGGTTCAAAGACCTGACGCAATTCACAAATAGGCATATTGGCATACCTGCCATTTGCACCAAACAAATGATTTTGCAAGGCATTACTTTCTGCAAATCCTTTATATGTTATTTCTGCTTGTCCTAAAACAACTTTATCATCAGGTTCAATAATCTGATTACTGATTTTTTGATCTTTGATATCATCAAGCGAAAAACGCGGCTTTTTTCTCATATAACGCCAGCTTGCCGGTCCTTTCAAACACAAACATTGATCTTTGAATTCAAGCTGCGCATGATGTTTTGCCAGACCGTCTGCTTTAAGAATAATATCATTTGACTGCGCTGAGCCAATTGATATTTTTGATTTTGTTTCAGGAATAAGATATGCAAAACACTGCTTGCCCGGCAATTCTATTATCAAAGCATAAGCATCATGAATATCTTGATTAACCTTTTTCCAATTTTCACCTTCACCTTCCTGCTTTTGCCTTTTTTCTTTTTTTAATGACAAACCAGATTGCTTGGCAACTTTTTTCCAATGACTACGCTCTTTATTAGCGCGAAGTTTGGCTGCTTTTTCTCTTTCTTCTTTTTTTATATCTTTTGCAAATTTTTTAAAAAAAGCTTTTTCCGCTTCACTAGGCTGATCAGGATCTTTTTCCGGTGGTGCTTGTATTTGTTTGAAAAAGTTATCAATTTGTTTTCTTCCTAATATTTTCTTTACTCCTATTTCCCAAAAACCGGATTTTTTTTGCTTTTTTGGCGTTTCAAAACCCAATTGAGTTTCTTGTGAATTTCTTGCCATGCGGATCCCTCCTTGTTTGTAAAGAACATTTTTCATTGATACTGCATATTACCATGAATTGCTAAAAAACGCAAGGTCAGGGTACAGATGTACTGATAACATACAGCTTGTACGGATTTTTACACATTCAAGTTTATCCGTAATATCTGTAACCTATTAAACAAAAAAACCGTGATTCATATTAGAATCACGGCAAAGTACTTTCAAAATTTATACATAAATAGAAGAATCGCAAGAACAATGTTCAGTGCAACAAAAATTGTTACTAAAATATCAACAAGTGATACCGAACCATCCTCATTTTCTTCTGCCTTTTTCTTTTTTTGCTTCAAATTAGCCTTAATTCTTGATTCTGATTGTGATTCAAGATTTGAGACTAGTTTCTGCTCAAGAACCAATACCTCATGTCTGACTTTTTTTTCAACCATTTCTTCAACTTTATAATCCAGCAATTTTTTCTTTAGCCACTCTTCGAAAATCGAGGAAACGAAATCCATGATTTTCCCAAAAAAGCGGGACAAAAGTGAACGACTTTTCTCGATAATAACATATTTTTCTACTTGTTGCTGCGTTTGCATTTTTACTCCTTTTTGTTTGAGTTGACAACTTACTGCAGATAGTAAATTATGTCATGTTTTTACAAAAAAGTCAATCTTGCTGTTTTTTTATTTAAATTTAAACAAAAAACCGTGATTCATATTAGAACCACGGCAAAATGTTTTTACAATTTATAATAAAGCAGAAACAGCAATTCAACCAAAGCTAATGCTACAAGAAATGCACTCACATAATACATCCAAGAATAACCCTCCTCAGCCGGATCACTATCTTCTTCGACCTCTTCCACAGCCTTACTATCCGACGAAGTAACTGGATCTGAATCAGTCGTCTCTTTCTCCTTAGCAAGCTGCTCTTCAATCCTGGAGAACAACTGATCAATTTTCTCAACCTGTTGCTCACGAGTCAAACTGCCATCATTTTCAATAGTCTGAACGAGACTTTTTTTGAGTTCTTCAATGCCCTCAATCAAGGGGTCCAAACTTGCTTCAACAACTCGAGTTTCAATCTTAGTCTTGCTCTCGGACGATTCGCCCAACGTGTTCGAGTTACCAGTCTTCTCCTCAGCAGGCTTTGGCTTTGACTCTGCCGACGAACCATCATCAGTATCCGTCTTCTCCCCTGCAGAATCAGTAGTATCAGCCGAAGAATCATCATCAGCCTTCTCCTCAGCAAGCACAGACTCAGTCTGCTCCGGCGGTTCGGGCTGCGACTGCTCCGGCGACTTCACACCAGCTGTAGAATCGCTACCACAATAATTGTAATCAACATTAAGCGTCTCCATTCCCGCTTCTTCATCATCGCCCTGCTCATCATCATCTTCTTCCTCATCATCTCGATCATAAGGATCGTCATCCTGCTGAGAATAACCTTCACATCCTTCAAGCCCACTCACATAAGCAGCGGCTTCATCATCAGTATCATCACCACCAGCCGAGGGACGACCTTCGCTCAATTCGCCAAAAGTCGCGCCGGAATCATCACAGCGTTGTTCTTCATTATTTTCCATTTTTTCATCCTCCTCTTGAGGGTTGCCTTCCGAATCATCATTTGTCCACACACCAGCATCAGGCAGCTGTACCAGATCACCGGAACCGCTACCGTTCTGCGATTGATGAGCTTGGTCACCGTTCGACTCGTCGTTAGAAGAAGTTTCCATTCCATCAACCGTACCCTGCCCAGAATCTTCCAAAAACTCATTTACCTCTTCCAATTCCTTATCTTCAACTTGATTTTCTTTTCTTATTTTTTCAAGTTCTTCACCAACTTCTTCTCTTATTTCCGCAGTCTCCGCAGGATTCAATGGCGGAGGGGGCGGGATATCTTGCGGAGCTTCTTCTTTATTATCATCATTATCACCATCTTCCTGCGCTGTATTTTCATTTGATAGTTCTTTGTAAATCTCATCTTTATCGCTCCTTAATTTTTGCCGGCAAACAGGACAAACATTCGCGTCATCGGGAAAGGGGCTACCCTTCTGAGTACAATTTTCAGTTACGCAAAACTTGCTCATGGTTTCCTCCTTTTTCTTGGTTTGAGCTGTATTTGAAACCTGATTTTCAGGTAGTTTAAGTCAAAGAACTGACACTTTATATTAGCACAAGTGATAAAGTTTGTCAATTATATGGAAATTGGAAATCAGAAACTTGAAATTTGGGTTTTTTGAAGAGGAAATCGCAAATTGGAAAATTGAAATCTGAAACTGGAAACTTGAAATAAGAAATTGGGGTTGATTGAACAGGAAAACAAAATACTTAATGTGCATTTATCCTTATTTTTAATCTAAAATTACATTAGTTATTAATAATCTTCACAACCCTAATTTCAAATTTCCATCAACAAAAAACCATGATTATTTAAATCATGGCTGGAGATTATTGGAAACCGGAAACTTGAAATTATCCCGCTACGCAGGAGAAATTTGAGTTTGTTGAACAGGAAATCACAAATTCAGAATTGGGAATTAGAATAGATCAATTATTTTAGTGAATTCTGCTATATCAAGAAACGCAAGCACAATAGCTGCAATGACTAGAAGCACAAACAAAACATTTAAAAAATCAGTGGAAAACTTTGCTTTTTCCGCTTGCTGAACTTTCAAGGCCGGCGGCAATGCTCCCGTTGCTCTTTTTTTGCCGGAAGCGTCTTTAACAATAACCTTGGGGAATAAATGATTTTCAAAATCTTGAGCAGGTTCGTCAACTGATTCTTCAGCTCCAATATCAGGCTCTTTTCTTTCATTTAATAAATCTTGCGCATCTTCCTTTTGACTTGCAACAGCATACATTGTAGGAATTCTTCCTGTTTCATCAATATAAAAAGGTTGTACCGGTTTTTTTGACTTTTTGATTTTCGAAATCTGAGCCATTAAAGATGGGGGGATTTTCCCCAAATTTCCATGTCCAACTCTTACTTTTCTGATAATGCTTTTTCCCTTGGCCTTAATTTGTTTTTTTTGAAAAAACACTCTTCTACATTGCTCAACAGATTCAGATTCGTCAACTGATTCCTCAGCGTCAGATTCTTCTTCCGGCTCAACAGTTTCGGATTTTTCAGCCGATTCCTCAGCGTCAGTTTCTTCAACTTGCTCAGCAGATTCAGATTCGTCAACTGATTTCTCAGCATCAGTTTCTTCAACTTGCTCAGCAGATTCAGATTCGTCAACTGATTTCTCAGCGTCAGTTTCTTCAACTTGCTCAGCAGATTCAGATTCGTCAACTGATTCCTCAGCTTCAGTTTCTTCCTCTTGCTCGGCAGGTTCAGATTCTTCAGTTGATTCCTCAGCGTCAGTTTCTTCCTCTTGCTCAACAGTTTCAAATTCGTCAGCTGATTCTTCAGCGTCAGATTCTTCAACTTGCTCAGCAGATTCAGATTCGTCAACTGATTCCTCAACGTCAGTTTCTTCCTCTTGCTCAACAGTTTCAGATTCTTCAACTTGCTCGACAGGTTCAGGTTCTTCCTCTTGCTCGGCAGGTTCAGATTCTTCAGTTGATTTCTCAGCGTCAGATTCTTCAACCGGCTCAACAGTTTCGGATTTTTCAGCCGATTCCTCAACGTCAGTTTCTTCAACTTGCTCAGCAGATTCAGATTCTTCAGGTTGAGTCACGGGCTCAAAACCAAGCTGCGTTTGTGCGGAACCATGATGTTTCCCTTGATGCCCGCCGGGATTCATTTGCTCAGCCTCTTTCTCTGCCTCTTTTACAAAATCGCCATAGCCTAATGTGCGTGTCGCGCCCACTGCATCCAAATGTTCACGCATTTGAGTTTTGGTTCTTAATTCATAATTGCAATACATGCAATAATTGTAAGTTTCGTCATTATAGCTTCTTTGGCATTCTGGGCATACCTTCATTGCTTTTCCTCCTTTTTTCAAGGTTCTATTTGATGATAATTTAGGTTAACACGATTGTCGAATTTTGTCAATCGCAGTACCGGGATTTGAGGATTTTAGGATTAATTGGATTATACTGAAATGAAAATACAGAAAATACTTCGCCCGGATCTTTCAGTCCGGTGCATGAAACGCAGACCAGGATTTGAGGATTAATTGGATTAGATTAAAAAAACAATAAAAAAACTAGCTGGATTGCTGGTTAATTAATATGATGCGGATATACGGATAAATACCTGCCCGCAATGCTAGCGTGGCAGGCAGGCGGATTATACCAATATAATTTCAAAAAAAATCCGTATTATTAGTATTCATCCGTATATCCGCATTTCGTTATTCCATTTTTGTAACTTTTCCTTCATCTTTAAACTCTGGCAATTTTCTTAGCTTTTTTTCAATTTCCTCCTCATCACCACCGGAAATTTTGAAAAGCTTGTCGCGCTCCGGATTGTAAGTTAAAACAATATAAGCAAAAGCTAAAATTATTCCAACAACAATGCTTAATCCGAAATTTAAAAATATGTTCGGCTTGAGCGGATATTTTGAAACAAGCGGGTATTCAAGAATTTTTAGTTCAACATCACCAATCCCAATAAACTCACTTCGATCGCGGATCAAGACTTTGGCCGCTGCGTCGGAAATCAAATACGCTTGCGCAGGATCTGTGTGGTAAATTGTTAAATTGAGCTGACCCAATCCCACCGGCACGTCCGCGTCAATCGTGCTTTTCCAATCTTTTCTGCGCTCGCGCTCATCACTGGAAAAATAATTACGGTCAATTTCCGTGTCATATTGCAAAACTTTATCAAGAAAAGAACTAGTGTAAACAACTTGCGCCAATTTATTGGCTACGCGCTCTTCTGATTTTGAAGCGCTGTACGCGTCAATGCTAAAACCTGATTTTTGATTGACCAAAATACTGACGCTTGAACCAAATTTAAACGGCATGATCAAAGTTGCGATCAGTGAAAATAAAACCACAATCAAAACAACTACAAAACCTTTGCGCCAGTCGCGCTCAATTATTTGAGTGTATGAAATGGGACGGATATTTTCCATAAGATTAGAGGTGATAGAAGAGTTAGAAGTGTAAGAGGTGGAATCACTTCTTTACATACTTTCACAATACATCATAACACAAATCGCTGATTTATTCAAGCCCTACTAAAGTGATTTCAACTTCTTTTTGCTCTGAATCGCGCATAATCGTAAAACGCACTTTGTCGCCAACCTGGTACTGACTGATCAATTCCGGCAAGTTTTTATTTTCATTTATTTCTTCTTGCTCAACTTTTTTTATAATATCACCGGCCTGCAAAATCCCAAAGGCAGGACTTGTTTTTTCAATACCGGCTGTGCTCAAAATCTGCGCGCCTTTTTTATTTTCAAAATTTGGATTTAAAACTTCTGACAAATCATAAAAATTAATTCCCAAATACGGCCAAACATATTCATCTCCGCCCAAGGAACGCAAAAGCGGCAAAACATGATCAACCGGAATTATTAAGCCGTTTTCTTGCGCTAAAAAACCAATTGTCTTGCCTTCGAGATTTATAACCGGACTGCCAATAAATTCTGAATCAACTTCTTGCTCCAGCAAAACAAACTTGTAAAATTCCTGGCTCGAATGAATATAATCTTTTATTGAACTTTTTGGTGCGTAATTGAGCTGACTAAGATTATTTGATTTAATCTTGCTATTAGAAAAAACAAAAACATTTTGACCTGCTGTTAAATCATTTTTTAGTGCAAATTCCGCGACCGGCAGATTTTGAGCTTGGATTTTCAAAAAAACAATGCCAGTACGCTGCTCATTGATTACTTTTTCTGTTTGATAAAGTTTTTTGTCGTTTAACCGCACCCAATAATCCGCAGCCAAATTATTTGCAACCGTACTGTGAGTCAAAATCCAGCCGTCATTGGTAATAATTATGCCTTGACCAAGAAAATCGCTTTTTTCAAAAGTATCAAAGCCGGATTGCTTGAACTCTTTATCAGCGTAAATGCTGACAATGGCCGGCTGAGCTTTGCCGATAACTTCCCGGTAAAAAGCGTCTTGCTCTGTCAAATCTTTGTCTTGTTTTTCTCCTGCAATCAAATCATCAATCTTGCGCGTTAAATCATGGTAATTTTTAAAATTCAAATACGGATCAGGCAGTAAAAAACTGTTGACCCATAATTCACCAACCACACCGGCAAGAAAGCCGATCATAACCGACACGATCACTATGGTTAAAAAAAATTGTTTGCGTTTTTTCATAAGAGGAGAAAGTTAAAGGAGGTTATAATGAAAGTTTATAAAAGTTTTTCAGAAATCGAGAATTTCCACCTACGCTCTTCGAGCTTCGGCGGACAGGCCCGGTACCGGCTGGTACTCGGGCAGGCGCATTCTCTATTTCTACATATTTGGAAATTGGATTTTGGAATTTGTAATTTACGTCAGTTGTTAATCCCAGCGCGCTGTCAAAATCACAGCCAATAAGGCAATAGTAGCAACCACAATATGATTTATAATTCGACGCTTATTTAATAAATCAAGTAAAAATAATTTCCCAAGATTAAGCACTAAATAAAGACTGATTGTTATCATAAAAGCATTCACATAGTAGCTTGTTGGCAAATAACTGATAGCAACAAATAATTCAGCTGCAATTAATGCAGTAATTATAATAAAAATTTTGCTTCTGTTAAAACTGATTTTATTGATCCAGTAAAAATAATAAACAATCAGACTTAGCATGACGACCATAATCAGTAATAATAAAATCAAATCAAAACGCAATAAGATCCGAGCTGCAAACAATGATGAAAACAAGAAAAAAATCGCAGCCATGATAATATAAACTGATAAACTTTCCAATGAATAAGGTTGGTATTTAAGCGGAAAGTAAAAATACAAATAATATTGTTTTACTAAAAAATATAAGATCAGTGCAATTAGCACAACCAAAACATGATACAAAGTCAAATTAACTAAAAAAATCAAAAATAAAAAACCGGAAACAGAAAAACAAAACGGTAAAATTAAAAAGTGCAAAAAATTTTTATTTAGCTTTTTCTTGCAAATAAAGAAATTTACAGCCAAAAGCAAAACAAAAAAACAGATTCCAACAATCCACCAGCTGGAATAATATTTTTTTACAACTTCCATGCCAACTATCCAGGCAATGGGAATTAGAAAAAGTAAGATGCGGTGGAAAACGTACATATACCAGGATTATAGGATTTTAGGATTTATAGGATTAAACCAGGAACATGAAAACAGACCAGGATTTGAGGATTATAGGATTAATTGGATTATACTGAAATGAAAATATAGAAAACACTTCGCCCGGATCTCGTGATCTTCGAAGCTCGGAGAGTGAAGAAGATTCAGTCCGGTGCATGATAACAATATTATGTTGAAAAGTAAATGCAAATCGCAAAGTGCGGTTAATCGACTAACTGCTGGCGCAATTGTGCCAAAGCAGTATTTTCATCATTCAAATCAGTATTTCCGCTTTGCAGTTTGTTTAAAATTGAACCTAGATTTTGAATTAAGATTTTTTTCCATTCCAATTGATCTTCTTCTTCCGGAATAATAAAAGAAAATCTACGGTATTCAATTTGCAAAAAACGCAGACGATCAGCTGAATTTTCAAATTGCTGTTCAAAATATACTTGCAAAAACCTGTTTAAATCCTCCTGAAGCGGCAATTCTTCCGAAGCTTGCATTGCGGCAAACTTGGTCTCTGCCTGAAAATCAGTTTTAGCATAGTTAAACCGATAAGTCAATACAGCCAAAAAAGCAATAATTAAAAAAATTATCACAATAATTAATGCTGAAAAATAGTCTTTTTTTGTAAATTTTATTTTCATAAATTTCTGTTAAACAGCTCCGTGCCAGTCCGCATTCTAAGCTTCCTGAATTTCTTCCACCTTTTCCTTTGACATCCACAATTCGCGTACCACCACGCTAACTGCTGTTGCAACAGGTATGGCCAAAACAATTCCTACAAAACCACCGATCTTGGCGCCGACCAATAGCGCGACAATGCTGATAATCGGATTTAAGCCAACCGCTTTTTGCATTACTTTTGGAACCAAAATATGATTTTCCAATTGCTGAACAACAACAAATAAAATTAAAACCAACAACGCTTTTATCGGAGACTGAGTAAAAGCTAAAAATATTGCCGGTATTGCAGACAATGCCGGACCAACATAAGGAATAAATTCACCAATCGCTGCAATCAAAGCCAAAAGCAAAGCGTAATTGACTCCCAAAATCAAAAGCCCGATATAAACCATGATTCCGACAATCAATGACAAGAGCATCTGGCCTTTGAGCCAAGAACCGATTTTGCGTTGTACTTTATTGATCAGCTGCATTGTGAAGGGTTGAAATTTGTCAGGCAAAATAAAAGTCAAAGTTCGCTTCATGGCGCTCTCCTCAACCGTCATGTAAAAAGTTATTACCAAAACAATAAAAAATGAAATTATACCGCCAAAAATTCCGGAAACAGTGGAAAAAACAGATCCGGCAATGCCTGATAAATTATCCTTTAGAGTAACAATGCCTTGGTCAAAGTTTTGCAATAATCCATGCTCTGCTGAAAAATCTTTCAGCTGTTGAAAGGTGTTCCCGATTCGCTCGGAATATTGCGGAAAATTTTCCGCCAATTGGTTGAACTGCTGTACTATCGGCGGGATAATTAAGTAAATCGCTGAAAAAACAATTAAAATCAAACCAATATAAATCAAAAGAATACTCAGCCAGCGCGGAAATTTGATTTTTTCCAGAGCATCAACCCAGGGATCAACAGCTGAAGCCAAAATCAATGAAACAAAAAGAATTGCCAGCACTTCTTTTATTAAATACAAAAAAAACAAAGCAATTACAACTAAAAAGAATTTTAAAATTGTTAAAATTGACAAGTCAATGACTTGACGATCGCATTTTTTCATAGAATTTTATTATATCAAATATCAAAAATCAAAAACCAAATATACATATAAAATATTAAATATTTAATATTTAATTTATATTTTTGATATTTGATATTTGATTTTTGGTATTTGTATTATACCTTATTTTGATTTTCCATTCAACAGACAGATCAAAATTTTATGTGCCTTCCATTCAGCATACCCTAATTTCAAATTTCAATTTTTGAATTTCCAATTAAATCAAAAGCCCCGCGCAGTTGCGACCGCGCGAGGCTATAAAAAACCATTTTCGAATTTTTCCCGCTTCGTAATGCGGGAATTCATGATGATTAATCAAAGATGGTTAATCACTCATTCTCACCTCCTTTCTTGGTTTTTTTAAAAACGTCTTCCAACACCCAAAGTTGGCTCAAGAAAAATTTGTGGAACAAAGTTCCAAATATATAAATGTACATTTACTTGAACCAACTTTTGATATTGGAAATAAGAAATTAGAAATAAGAAACTAGGGTACATTGAATTGAAAATTAAAAAATTGTGATTTGCGTTTACTGTTTAAATTACAGTTGTCATTTACCCCAATTTCTAATTTCTAATTTCAAGTTTCTAATTCATTCTGGCAGGACCGCAAGCAGCATGGCTGACTTACGGCGTCTAGGTGGGAACAAAACGGTGGGCGAAACAGGAGCTGGCTAGCTCCCGGCGGGTTTGAACCGGCTTCAGCAGGCTGATGCTGCCGGCTTCTCAACCTCCCGCACCGACCGCGCGGGCCGCGGGGAGGTGATGATCGTTGCGTAGGACAATTCCGCCGCATACTGCTCGCGGCAAAAAAGCCCCGCAACAATTGGAGCCAAGCTAAGCTGCTCGGCGGAATACATCTCCGCCTCGAGCATACTCACTCGCCCCCCCTCCCACGCGCCGCGTGGTGCGGCGCAAGTAGATCGCGGCGACGCCGGGGTTCGCCGCGAAAATCGCTCTCGCCATGGTGTACATCTCCATGGCCACCTCCTTCCTTTGGGTTGATGGGATGAACGTCCTACCGGAATGAATTAGTTTTCTAGTTGTAAAATTGCAGATAATTAATAAGCTATTATAGCATAATTTTTGCTTTTTGTCAATACTTTCGCACATACGCTTCCTATTTTTAACTAATTTTAGCACAAACTTATCATTAAAATATTTGACAGATTTTCAAATTTAAGGTAAAATGAAGTGACAAGTAATGATTGCTTTAGCTTGCCCTTATTTTTTCACAATTTCCCTTTTATCCCCTATCTTTATTAACAGATTCCCCTTTGTCCCTTATGTCCCCTATCTTTTCAAAAAAATATGCAACCTATCACCAACAAACAAGCCTTTCACAGCTATGAAATCCTGGACAAATTCCAGGCTGGTTTGGTTTTACGCGGACATGAAGTAAAAGCAATAAAAAACGGACAAATCAGCTTAAAAGGTGCTTACATTACTCTAAAAAATCAGCCTCAACCGGAACTTTTTCTAAAAAACGCCAATATTAGCAAATATCAAAAAGCAGGACCAATGCCTGATTATGATCCGCTTCGAAAACGAAAACTGCTTGTAACAAAACAAGAAATTCGTAAATTAATAGGAAAAATGCAAGAAAAAGGCTTGACACTGGTACCTCTAAAGGTGTATACTAAGCATAATCTGATTAAACTTGAATTTGGTTTGGCTAGAGGCAAAAAGCTTTATCAGAAAAAAGAAGAAAAAAAGAAAAAAGATATTCAAAAACAAATTCATAGAACATTAAAATTCCAAAGATAACAAACTCTAAACTCTAATTTCTAAATCCTAAACAAGCACAAATATCAAATGTTCTCTGAACTTTAATCTGTTTCACGTTTAAATTCAGAGCAAGCTAAATTCTAAATTATTTTGAATTTTATATTTTGACCATTTGAATTTGTTTAGGATTTAGAGCTTAGGATTTCGAGTTTAAAAACTTGGGGATGCTGGGCTTTGACAGGCAAATCCTTATTAAATTATGCAGAATGAGCTTTGAGATTGCTCATAAAACCGCTCAAAAACATATAAGTGCAAATACACTTGCAAGCAAGGTAAAATCATTTGCAAAAATGCCATGCCTTGTACCTGCTGCAGTCTAAATACTCGCAGCCATCGAACTGCTGATGCTCGCTAGGCAGAGCTCGGTGTCATATTGTGAGCTAGGTTATAAATCTGCCTTGATTTATAACTAAAAATTTTACAGGCTCGAGCTTTAGCTGTTTGGTCTGCTTATAGGCTAAAGTTTTAAATAAACAAAGCAGTCTATTTCTGTAGAAGTAATTTAATAGTTTGTTTGGACGCGGGTTCGACTCCCGCCATCTCCACCATGAACTACTCGCTACGCTCGAGTTCATGGCAAGCCATTATTTACATAAGTCTCGAGTTCATGCTCGCCCAAAACTCAAAGTGAAACATTTGTAGTTCGGGGGCAGACCATATAAATAAATCTGTACAATCTGTAATTAGATCTGTACATCTGTACCAAATGCGTAAATCATACAAATTTAAAAAAAGACAAACAGTTCAAAAAAAGTTTGCTTATAATTATCAAATAAAAGCACGCCAGCTTGTTGTAATTGATGAAAACGGAGAAAATCTTGGCACTCTTGATAGAAATCAGGCAATTGAAATTGCCGCTGAACGAGGGTTTGACCTAGTTGAAGTACAACCAAATGAAAATCCGCCTATTGCAAAATTTATTAATTATGGTAGTTTTCAATATCAGAAAGAAAAACAAGCAAAAAAACAAAAAAAGGCCAGCAAAAGTCTTGATGTAAAAAGCATTCGCCTATCAATGAAAATCGGTGAACATGACAAAGAAACCAAGATTAAACAAGCTACAAAATTTCTTGAAAAGGGGCATAAAATCAAAGTTGAACTAATTTTAAGAGGACGCGAAATGCAACATTTATACTTGGCCAAAGATTTTGTCAGAAAATTTAAAGATGAACTAAGTGTACCAACTCAAATTGAACAAGATGTCAGCAAACAAGGCAATAAAATATTTATTATACTGATACCTGAAAAATAAGGAAGAAACTCGAAACTTGAAACTAGAAATTAGGGTATATTGCATTGGAAACTGCAAAATAGTAATAATGGATTATTTACAATTTGCATTTACCGTTTCAGCTTACAATTGTCATTTACCCTAATTTCCATTTTCTCATTTCTAATTTCCTATGTCATTTACCCAAATTTCTAATTTCCATTTTCCAATTTCACTTATATGACTAAACTAAAAACAATAAAAGCTGTTTCCAAAAGAATTAAAAAAACTAAGACAGGAAAAGTTATTACCAAAAAATGCGGCAAAGACCATTTTAATGCGCGCGAAGCAGGAAAAGTAACACGAAATAAACGCCGACCACATGCATTATCAAAAGCTAATATAAAAAATGTTAATAGCTTTACACCGCACTCATAACTACGAATAACGAATTAGCTACAAATACTACGAATTACTTAAAATCTTTAAGTATTTTATATTGCTTGCCCGAGTACCAGACGGTACCGGGCTTGCCCTGAACCTAATCGTGAAACAGATTATGGTTCATGGGTATTCTAATATTTAAGTTTGTGTATTTTAAATTTTATATTTTATATTTTGATACGTGATACGTGTTACGTGATACGTGTTACGTGAAAATCCTATGCCACGAGTAAAAAGAGGAACAATTCATTCAAAAAAACGCAAAGCAATATTAAAACAAGTCAAAGGCTATCGCCATGGACGCAAAAAGCTGATTAAACTTGCCAAAGTTGCCATTCTTAAGGCCGGCCAATATGCTTACCGCGACAGACGCAATAAAAAACGCGAAATTCGCAGATTATGGCAGATCAAGCTAAACGCGGCAGTTCGAGTTTTTGAAATGAGTTACAGTAAATTTATCCACGCGCTAAAAGTTAACAAGATTGAACTTGACCGTAAAGTCCTAGCTGACATTGCCGAAAATAATACCGAGGTTTTTGCAAAAATCGTTGAAAAAGTAAAACCCGTTAAATAAATTCACAAAATAAAAACAGCCTTAGAGCTGTTTTTTGTTTATAAAGCATTGACTTATTGACAACTATTAGCTATAATCTAATTACATTTTTTGGACTGGTGGTGTAGTTGGTTAACACATCGCCCTGTCACGGCGAAGATCGCGGGTTCGAGTCCCGTCCAGTCCGCCACGAACTACTCGCTTTTTTATTAAAGTGGGTAGTTTTGGTTTAGAAATGCTCGAGTTCATGGCAAGCCAAAAGATAATTTCTTGTTTTGAGAAGCTATTTTTTGTTTTAAAAAAAAGCCCAACTTAATAAGTCAGGCTCTGCGTTCGCTTCGTTCAGTCAAAAATTTCAGAAGGAAACCCGCGAAAATTCCCAATATTAACGAAATTGGAATTGTAATTATCATTTTAATGTCACTGAGCGCGTAAAAAAGCAAAAACGACATCGAGCTCCAGATCAAACTCATTATTACATACAAAAACCAGTGATTGAACTTTCTTTTGAACGGACTTTCCCATTTTATGTCTGTCATTCTCCTCTCCTTTTGATCAATGTACTGACATTTTAACCTGCTTTTTTTTATTTGTCAAAATTAAAATTTACAGCCAAAAAGATAACTATGTTAAATTTAATATCCAAATATTTTTTTGATATTTGATATTTGATATTTAATATTTGGTATTTGATATTTGGTATTTGATATTTGATATTTGATCATTCATGCCGAAGCGCTTCGATCGGATTCAAACGAGAGGCTTTTCTGGCCGGATAAAGCCCGAAAATCAAACCAACTGCCCCGGACATTAGCAAAGCTAAAACTAAACCTGTTATTGAAACTGAAAAATCCCAATTATAACCCAAATTGCCGGCAATAGCAGAAACTCCAAAAGAAAGCAAAATCCCAACAAAAATACCAATTATCCCGCCCAGCAAAGTTATTACAACAGCTTCCCACAAAAATTGCCACATAATAACTGAATTGCGCGCGCCCAAGGACTTGCGCAAACCGATTTCATAAGTGCGTTCTGTCACGGAAACATACATGATATTCATAATGCCGACTCCTCCTACAATCAGTGAAATTGATCCTAGAATTATTAATAAAATCTGAATGCCGTAAAAAATAATGTCCAGCATTTCCGCTGCCTGCTCCATGGAAACAACCGCAAAATCATCTTTGTCAGGATCAGTAATATTGTGCTGATCACGCATGATCCATTCCAAATCCTCAACTGTTTGATCGCCCAAAGAGGGATCTATCATCTGCGCGAAAATAAAAACAATATAATCAATTCCTAAAATCTTTTTTTGTAATGTCTGCAAAGGCAAAATAATCATATTGTCCCAGTCAAAACCAAAAGTTGCTCCCCTGCCCTCGGTAATACCGATCACTTTAAATCTTTCTTTGCTCACTTTTATGTATGAACCAATTGCCTCTGACTGGCCAAATAATTTATCTTTGATCTTTGGACCCAGAACAGCGACTTTAGCCAAACTTTTTTCTTCTTCTGCCGTAAAAAAACGTCCTTGTTTAACTTCGGTGCGATCAATATTAATAAATTCCGAACTTACTCCAAATAAAAAAGCTTTTTTTATTTCTCCTGAATGACTGGCGATTTCCTGCCCCATGACTCCGCCATAGTAACGTGAGATATTCGGGTGTTTTGCAATTGCCTCAGCATCATTGATTTTCATTGTTGTAATAGCTACTCCGCCGACCATGCCAAATGCGTTTTCCGCGGATTGTTGAGAAGTTGACGGAGTTTTAACTTCAATTTCAATGGTATCAGCGCCAAAAGCATTGATTTCATCCAAAATAAAAGCTTCAATCGCGTTTCCGGTTGACAAAACAGCAATCACCGCGGTTATACCAATTACAACACCAAGCAGAGTTAAAATTGATCTACCCTTATTTCTCTTGAGGCTTTTTAATGCTAATTGAATGCTAAGAAAACGCATAAAGCAGTTAATCGGTTAACCGGTTAATCAGTTAACCTTAATTCATAAACAAATACTAATTTTCTTGTTTGTTATTTTTTTCATTTGTTTTACTGCGAAGATATCTGATTTGCTCATTTATCTTTATAATTAAACTTTCATATCTATTAAATAAATCTTGATATTTTTCCTCGGAAATGTATTCTCTGCCTCTGGCAACGGATAAATGACTTTGAGTTTCCTCTGCTTCACCTCTAGCTATATATAGCACTCTTATTTTGTCTAAATAGTAATATCGGCCATGGCTTTCAGCAATATTAGCAATTACTGAATTACCCGAACGAACGGTTTGTTGAGTCAATGAATATTTTTCCCAATCAGGATACTTGCTGGTTTCTTCATACAACTCCATTAGCAGTTCATAACCTATTTGCCATGTTTTTAATTGTTTAAATCCTTCAGGCATATTTATTTAAGATTAACCGATCAACTGATTAACCGATTAACTGTGTTTTATTAAGATTAACCGATCAACTGATTAACCGATTAACTGCGTTTTATTAAGATTAACCGATCAACTGATTAACCGATTAACTGCGTTTTATTAAG
>Ga0180433_10004486_pt1 | contig 19568 bp, 15 predicted proteins | sample SS_ome_8_FD_132980 | JGI IMG/M metagenome (GOLD analysis project Ga0180433, IMG submission 132980) | Hypersaline lake sediment archaeal communities from the Salton Sea, California, USA - SS_1_D_1 metaG | ecosystem: Environmental > Aquatic > Non-marine Saline and Alkaline > Hypersaline >... | reverse complement strand
CGAGCCTGAGCGTCGACAATGGAAGAATTTCTGGAGAGAAAGGAGATTGAGATGGTCGATAGTGTCTACAAATTCATTGAGCTGGTGGGTACCAGTAGTGAATCCTGGGAGAAAGCTGCGGCTGTGGCCGTCGAGACAGCTTCGAAGTCTTTGCGCGACCTGCGCATCGCTGAGATTGTTGAGCTGGACATGCAGATCGAGGACGGGAAGATCCAGACCTACCGTGCTAAGGTAAGGGTGTCCTTCAAGTACGAGGGTGGTAGCTAAGAGGAATCCTTGTTCAGGTCATCATCGTAGATGGTCGGCATGAGAGCACGCCTGTTGTGAGATTGCCGGCCCGGTGTGCGGTGAGGAGCGCCGCGATTTCAGCACCACCTAGGTGAAGGAGTGTTCCACCAGTATTGCAGTTATGCGGTGGTTTTGAAACAACAGCATAGTCGATTGAAACCTTTGACAATTGTAACCTGCAACGTGGCGTCAGTGGCAGATCGGAACCTGAGCAGCAGCCAATAGACTGCCACTGACGCCATACATCATCCAAGCGATATAAAGGAGAAAGGCTATTATGCTCGAAAGAATCATGGTTCCATTGGATGGATCTGAGGCAGCTGAGGTCGTTATGCCTTATACGGAAGAGATTGCCGCACAGTCTGGAGCCAATATTACTCTGGTTAGCGTTTCCGATCCGACCGTGGGCGATCTGGATCATCTATATCGCTCCTACTTGGAGCATGTCTCTGAGCGAATGCGACGAGAATTGAAGGACTGGGGAGCCAAGAATGGGGCTGATATCCCTATTGAAGTGCTTTCGGGGGAGCCTGCGGCGGAAATACTGCGGTATGCTGACGAGACTGATGCCAGTCTGATAACCATGGCCAGCCGCGGTGGATCCGGTGAGGAGCCCTGGGTGCTGGGGAATATCGCATCTAAAGTCATCCAGGCTAGCAGCAAGCCAGTACTCCTGATCAAGACGCCAGCTAGCAGCACGGCGCTCCAGCAGAAGAAATTGTTCAAAAAAATTCTGGTGCCACTGGACGGTTCCCAGATTGGAGAGGCGGCGATTTCGCATGTACAGACGTTGGCCGGATTACTGCTTGCACAAGTCGTCCTGTTGCACGTGATAGAGGTGACTCCGCTTGTGGTAGTGCCAAGCATTGACTTCGCATATCAGCCGGTGCCCCCCGAAGTGCAGACAGAGAAAATGGCCGCCGCTCAGCAGTATCTCGATAGCGCGGAAAGGATCTTGAAAGAGAACGGGATAAATACATCGAGTGCGGTGATATCAGGATCTCCAGCAAGCGAGATAATCAAGTATGCGGAGAAGAACAATGTTGAGCTTATAGCTATGTCAACTCATGGGCGCTCGGGTATCGGGCGATGGGTTTTCGGCAGCGTCACCGAGAAGGTGCTACATGCCGGAAATGCGGCCCTTCTGACGGTAAGGGCCAAGGAATGATGGTCGATTTCTTTCCTGACAGCGTGGAGTTGAATAGTAGCTTTTGGAGCCAATGAATCGTGAAGAGAAGGTCATTGGGAGAGCCACGATGAGATTTGCGTTGTTCGATGGTGGCATTACCGTTGTTCGCAAATGCTCCGAGAACTGCCGGGGGCGCAGGCATTTGCCCGACGCGGAAAGGAAGTGGAGATATGTCTTTTGAACTGAAGAGCACGGCCTTCGCCGACGAGGGGCCGATTCCAACTAAGTACGCCTGCGACGGCGAAGATGTCTCACCACCACTACAGTGGAACGACCCACCCCAAGACACCCGTTCTTTTGCTCTCATATGTGACGATCCTGATGCACCGGCAGGAACTTGGGTGCACTGGGTTTTGTACAATATACCAGGCGAAGCACGTGCGCTCGCTGAGGCCGTTCCGCCTGATCCCGACTTGCCCAACGGCAGCAGGCATGGGGAGAACAGTTGGAGCCGGCTAGGCTATGGCGGACCGTGTCCACCTGCTGGAACTCACCGCTACTTCTTCAGGCTGTATGCTGTGGACGCAGTGCTCGACCTCGCCTCTGGTGTCAGCAGAGAGCAGTTGATGCAAGCGTTGAAGGGACGCGTCCTCGCCCAAGCGGAGTTGATGGGGACCTACAGCAAGCAGTAGGGCTGCCCTGAGACGCGGCACGACCGACTGAATGAGGCGAATTCAACATTTACTATCAGTTTCATGGAATGTGTACCGCGCAATCAGGGTCGGTCGAAAGTCCCTAAAGTGACAGCAAAGCAAAACGATGCTCAGAGCCTGACAGGTGCTGTGCATTAAAGGGAGGTACGATGATAACAGTGACAGCAAGGGCGGCGGAGGAGTTGAAGAGCATAGCTCAACTTCACATTACGGATACCGAAGAAACGCTAATGTTCATCCCTGCGGGACTAATGGGGTTGGGCCTGACGGTCGCCAAGCCCAGGAAGAGAGACCAAGTCATCGAGCGTGGAGGGGTGAAAGTGCTGTCGGTAGCGGCTGAAGCGTCTGACGCAATTAACGGGTTGGTGCTGGACTGCAGAGACACCCCAGAGGGACGGCGCTTCATCATAGGGTAGTACTTTCCTGAAGCTTGACTCTTAGGTGAAAAGTGAGCTTGGAATGGCGGCCCAAGCATTCTGTCCTCATATGGCCCGATGACTGCAGAGAGCCTTGCCCTCTATCGAGGAAGTCGATATAGAAGAAGGGAGAATTTGGGGGAGGTGATTATGCTTATAGAGTATGGAGCCAAAGTGGTTGACGTTAACGAGGAAGTATTGGGGACTGTTGATCACCTGATCAACGACCCTGGAACAGGCGAGCTCAGAAAATTCGTGGTGCGCAGGAAAGCACCGGAGCAGGATATTCTGATCTCTCCAGATAGTGTACGGCATTCAACGGCCAGCCAAGTTGAGCTCGATGTTTCGTTAGGTGAACTTTTGTTACAGTCCTGATGGGTAGAATCAAACCTTATGAGTGAGGAAGCGCTAGGTTTAGAGGAGTGGAGATACCTCTCAGGCGTACCATTATTTCATTGTAGGGAAGCGTAGTCGCATTTCGATAGAACAATCACATCGCGAGACAGCCGAAACCCGATCAAAAGAGACTTCGGATGCTCGTGACTCGCCACAGCTGTAATCGGGAGGTAACCATGGCAAGGGAACTCACAATGGAAGAGTCAAGAAAGATTTGTTCGCCAGATAGCCTGGGATTTGAAAGCACCCAGAGTCTAGAGCCTGCACCGAGCATAATCGGGCAGAGCCGTGCGCTTCAGGCTCTTCAGTTTGGCCTGGGCATGTTAGACTCTGGGTTCAATATCTACGCTGCCGGGGCGCCAGGCACAGGGAAGATGACGGCCATCACTGATTTTCTGGAGCGAATAGCACGAGAGAAGAACACGCCCCCCGACTGGTGCTATGTTCATAATTTCCACGATCGATACCGACCCAAGGCTATCAAGCTAGAAGCAGGTGCCGGGACTCAGTTTCAGCGCGATATGAAGAAATTCATAGAGGGAATCCGAGGGGATATGCGTCGGGCCTTCGAAAGCGAGGACTTTATCAAACGTCGTGACGCGCTGGATCGAAGCTTCCAGGAAAGAAGGGACAAGCTGTTCAGTGAACTTAATGAGATGGCACAAAGCAGTGGCTTCGCTATCCAGCAATCTCCTATGGGTATAGCCCTCATACCTATCCGGGAGGGAAAGCCGCTTACTGAGCAAGAGATACTAGCTTTAAGCCCAGAGGAGAAAGACGAGTTGAACAAACGCCGGGATAGTATCCAGGGACAGATCAAGGAAGCGATGGTCCAGATGCGAGGGTGGAACAGGGAAGCCAAGGAGGAGACTGAGAAATTGGCCCAAGAGGTGGTTGAATTTGTCCTCGAAGGACCAGTTGAAGAGCTGATGAACAGCTACGGCGGCAACTCGGACATAGTCGAATACCTGAAAGAGATGCAGAAGGACATCCTTGAGAATAGAGAGTTGTTCATCTCCTCGCCTGATGAGCAAGAAGGCAATCCGTTCGTCGCTTTGACCAGAGCCCAAGCTTTGAGAAAGTATGAGGTGAACGTCCTCGTCGATAACTCGCAGCTCGAGGGAGCACCTGTGATCAAGGAAATGAACCCCACCTTTAATAACCTCACCGGCCGATTGGAGAAAGAGGCTCAGTTCGGCGCCCTTACCAGCGATTTCACTATGATACGCCCTGGAACCCTGCACCGGGCAAATGGTGGGTATCTGGTCATCAGGATAGAGGACATTCTACGCAACGTCATGTCATGGTATGGCCTGAAGCGCTGCCTTCGAGAGCAGGAAATAACTATCGAGGAACTCGCTGAAAGGTTCGGTCTTCTGAGTGTCAAAAGCATTACGCCGGAGCCCATCCCTCTGGAAATCAAGGTTATCATTATCGGGCCGCCGCTCTACTATCACCTTCTGTACCTGCTGGATCCCGAATTCCACGAACTGTTCAAGGTGAAGGCCGATTTCGACAGCCGTATGGAGCTAAATGCAGGCAACCTCAGACAGTATAGCAGCACCCTCTGCGCCATTTGCAGCAAGGAGGACGTGCGCCAATTGGATAAAACGGCTGTGGCCAAGCTAATCGAGCACAGCTCGCGGCTGGCTGAGGATCAGCAGAAGCTGAGCACCAAGTTTGCCGAAATAGCGGACATAGTTAGAGAGGCGAGCTACTGGGCTGGGATGGATGGCAAACAGCTGACAAGCAGTGAACACATCTCTAGGGCCATTGACCAGAGATCGTATCGCTCCAATCTCATTCAGGAGCGAATCCAGGAGATGATGCAACAAGGTACGCTGAAAATAGACGTCGAAGGGGAAGTCACAGGGCAGATGAACGGCCTGTCGCTGGTCGATGTTGGGGACTATGTGTTCGGGAGACCGAGCCGAATCACGGCTACCACTGCGACCGGACGTGAGGGTGTGATAGATATCGAACGGGAAGCGCAGTTGGGTGGGCGCATTCACAGCAAGGCAGTCATGATCCTGAGCGGCTTTCTGGCAGAGCGCTATGCTATCAACATGCCGTTATCGCTCTCTGCCCGGCTCGTATTCGAGCAAAGCTACGAACAGGTGGAGGGCGACAGCGCCTCCAGTGCCGAACTATATGCCTTGCTTTCCGGTCTGGCTGATGCTCCGATTAAACAGGGCATCGCGGCAACTGGCTCGGTCAATCAGAAAGGGGAAGTGCAAGCAGTCGCCGGTTTGAACCAGAAGGTGGAGGGCTTCTACGAGGTGTGTAAAGCCGTGGCGATAAACGGTAAGCAAGGCGTGATTATTCCTGAGAGCAATGTGCATAACCTGATGCTTAAAGAGGGAGTGCTGGAGGCGATGCGGGAGGGCAAATTCCATGTCTATTGTGTGAGCCACATCGACGAAGGAATGGAGATTTTGACCGGCGTCAAAGCGGGCAACAAGCTTGACGATGGCAGTTTTGAAGAGGGTTCCATAAATGACCGGGTTCAGAAGCGCATGCAGCAAATGGCCAAAGTTATGCGTGAGTTGACGAAGGAAGAGGAGGGGAGAAAGGCATCGGCCAAAGAGCGCGAGAAATCATGATGAGCCGAGCCACAGAGTGCCAAGTAGAGCACCAGATTACCTAGCGCTGGGAGGTGATTGATGGAGAAGCAGTTATTCCGCGGAGCCGAGCCGCGGGTGTTCGCGACAAATCCCTATGACCCTTCCGAGGGACGGATCTTTATCTGGGCACGGACAAAGTGGTTCGAGCGCATGGAAGGACCATCAGGAGCTGTGGCATTCTCACCAGTCGCCGACTCCGAGCACGAGCTACGTAGGTGGCTTTCTCAACAGGGCTCGATAGAACTGACCGAACTGGATGACGAGTACGCTGAGATGAGCCGTCAGGAGTTTCTAGATCAGACACCGCTCTATCCCGAGGCTCCAGAGCTTTCCGACGAAGAGCCCTTCCGCGAGCAGGAGGTAGACTGAGGGGGGGCGGCAAGATGTGGACTTGCTCAAGTACCTCAGCAGTCGAGGCGCAGCTGTGAGCGATATAAAGGTCACTCAAATTCAGAAACGGGATGGGTCAATTGTCCCCTTCGACTCGGGCAAGATTGAGCGGGCCATTGAGGGGGCGCTGATGGCTACCCAAACTGGTGGCAGGGAGCTTGCCAACGAACTGGCCCAGCAGGTGGTTGAGATCGTTGAAGACAGATTTACCCAAGCCATCCCTGGAGTAGAAGATGTCCAGAATGTAGTGGAAGAGGTGCTGATGGCTCAGGGCTATCCCATGGTAGCCAAGGCTTACATCCTATACCGCCAGCAGAGGGCCGATGTGCGGAGATACAAGAGACTCATAGGTGCCCGCGACGACCTTAAGCTTGGTATAAATGCCATCAGGGTGCTGGAGAGGCGCTATTTACAGAGGGACGAAAATGGCCATGTGGTCGAAACGCCAAGAGAGCTGTTTCGAAGGGTGGCTCAAGCTGTGGCTGGCGCCGAGACCAACTTCGACTCAGATGCCGATGTGGAAAAGATAGAGGAACAGTTCTTTCACCTGTTGAATAACCTCGAATTCCTTCCCAATTCGCCCACGCTGATGAACGCCGGCACAACCTTGGGGCAACTGTCAGCCTGCTTTGTCCTACCCGTCGAGGATTCAATCATTGACATCTTCGAGGCTCTGAAAAACGCGGCCATCATACACCAGTCAGGAGGAGGCACAGGATTTTCCTTCAGTCGTCTCCGACCAAGGGGTGATGTTGTTCGTTCCACTAAAGGCATTGCCTCAGGACCGGTATCGTTCATGGCAGTCTTCAATATGGCCACCGGAGTGATGAAGCAAGGGGGGAAACGGCGTGGTGCTAACATGGGCGTTCTCAATGCAGGCCATCCTGACATCTCGGAATTCATTCTGGCCAAGAGCGACGAAGCTGCTTTTGCCAATTTCAACCTCTCGGTAGCAGTCACCGACGAGTTTATGGATGCGGTTTCCCAAGAAGGTAGCTGGCCGCTCATCAACCCAAGGACAGGAAGCGAAATGCGATTGGTAAACGCTCGTGAACTCTTTGACATTATCGTCAATAACGCCTGGCGAACCGGAGAGCCCGGCCTCATCTTTCTCGATGAGATCAATCGCCACAATCCTACGCCCCACGAGGGTTACATAGAGGCTACCAACCCGTGCGGGGAACTTCCGTTACTTCCCTATGAAAGCTGCAACTTGGGATCCGTCAATCTGGCTCAGATGGTATCAAATGGAGAGATCGAATGGGACAAGCTAGAACGAACAGTCAACCTGGCAGTGCACTTCCTTGACAACGTAATCGAGGCTAATGACTTCCCCCTTCCTGCCATTGAGCGAGTCACTAAAGGAAATCGCAAGGTCGGGTTGGGGGTGATGGGCTTTGCCGATGCCCTGGCCAAGCTTGGCATCCCTTATGATTCTGAGGCAGGGCTAGACATGGCGGAGCGCATCATGCGTTTTATATCCGAGCAGGCTCGCCAAGCTTCCGCAATGCTCGCTGCAAAGCGTGGCTCATACCCAAACTTTTCCGGAAGCATCCATGACCACCCGGGGGCATCTGGATTGAGAAATGCATCGCTTATTTCTATTGCGCCTACGGGTTCCATAAGCATCATCGCCGGTTGTTCCAGCGGCATCGAGCCTCTCTTTGCCATAGCCTTCGTACGAAACGTGATGGAAGGGACAAGGCTACTGGAGGTTAATCCTATATTCGAACAGACCGCTCGTGACCGGGGCTTCTTCTCACAGGAGCTGATGGAGGAAGTAGCTCGCAGAGGAACGCTGAGAGGAATCGCGGGAATTCCTGAGGACGTGCGTCGGGTATTCGTTACCGACCAAGATATAGAGACGGAATGGCATGTCAGGATGCAGGCATCCTTCCAGAAGTATACCGACAATTCCGTTTCCAAGACGGTAAACCTACCCGCTGAAGCATCCCCTGAGCAAATTCGCCGAGTGTACACGCTGGCTCATGAACTCGGATGCAAAGGCGTGACTGTGTATCGCTACGGTAGCAGGAAGCAGCAGGTATTATATTGGGGAGGACACATGCTGGAGACAACAGAGCCTACGCGGTACGTCACAGCGGACTCCGAGTATGCAGGCGGTTGCCATTTCGGAATCTGCCCTTTCTGAGCGACATGTGTAGCCGCAACAAGGCACTTGCTGGAGGATGATATGCTCGATGGATACAGAAGGGCACTGGTAACTGGTGGCGCTGGTTTCATTGGCTCTCACATATGTGAAGAGCTTCTAAGTTATGGCAAAAAGGTGGTCATTGTCGACAACTTATCTACTGGCAGACAGGAGAACATCCCCCCTGGCACGGAATTTCTCGAACTGGATGTTACTGATCGGGCAGGCATGCAGCGTGCGTTAAAAGATGTCGACCTTATATTCCATGTAGCTGCCCAGCCGTCAGCGCGGGCGTCTGTTGAGGATCCACGGCTTGACTTCGAGTCTAACGTTAGGGGCACCTACAACTTGCTGACAGCGGCGCTGGAGGCAAACGTCAAGAAGTTGATTTATACTTCATCGTCAGCGGTCTATGGCGAACCGAAGCACTTGCCCTTGGATGAGAAACACGTGCCAGACCCGTCAACCCCTTATGGCACAAGCAAGCTTTGTGGGGAGCGGTATTGCATCGTCTTCAGTCGCATCTATGGATTGCCGTGCACTTGCCTGCGTCCTTTCAATGTCTATGGTCCGCGGGAGAATCCGGAGACTTCGCTCGATGAGGTGGCCCTGTACACCCGGGCGGTACTCAAGAAACAACCGATCACCATATACGGCGATGGAAACCAGACAAGGGACTTCGTTTATGTAAAAGATGTGGCGCACGCCCACATACTCGCCGCCGAACACGATGCGAGCATTGGACAAGTGCTCAATATTGGAACCGGTAGTGAGATAAGCATAAACAGACTGGTGCAAAAGATAGAGGAAACCACTGGAAGCAAGGCGATGGCGCAATTTGAGCCATGGCCTCCCGGAGATATCTACCGCGAGTTTGCCAATAATCGACTGGCTGAAGCAATGATAGGCTATTCTCCGGTCACGATTTTACGTGAAGGCATAGGTGAGTTGGTTCGCTTCCTTGGCTGAAGACCAAAATACACAAGCAGTATCAAACACGAGGAGGCTTTAATGTTTGAGAAAATTCTAGTGTGCTTGGATGGTTCTGAGCTTGCGGAGCAGATTCTCCCCTATGCTAGCGAGCAGGCTCTACACTTCGGTAGCAAGATAGTATTGCTCCAGGTAATTACTATACCCGCGCTAGTGGCTGCAACTGCGGCGCCAGGTGCAGAGACAGCTCTACACGATTATGCCAAGACGGAGGCTACTAAAGCTAAAACGTACCTGCGGCGAATAGGAAAGAACCTGAAGCAAAAGGGTTTGAAGAAGGTAGAGTCGGCCATAGTGGAAGGCACACCTGGGCCAGCTATCGTCGACTATGCCAATAATAACGAGGTAGGACTTATTGCCCTTGCCAGCCATGGGCACGGCGGCTTGAAGCGTATGGTCTTAGGCAGCATAGCGGATTTTGTGATCAGAGAGTCGGGGCTTCCGATTCTAGTGATAAAGCCACAAGAACCGGAACAGTGATAGTGACCTGAGTCCAGGTGCGACGGTCTCAGCGTGCATCGGAACTGTGTCCAGGATCCAGCTATGTGGTTAGGGTCCATAATCCGTAACTGGGAGGTCGTAGCATGAATTTACTGACAAGTGATGAACTGAGGATTCTTGTCGAGAAACCACATGGAGTCTGTGTGTCGATTTTCATGCCCACGCACCGCGCTGGCAGAGAAACGCGACAGGACCCAATTCGGTTAAAGAATATGCTCCGCGAAGCCGAGGAACGTTTGAACGAAATGGGCCTCTCTTCCCGAGAGACGAGCGAATTGCTTAAGCCAGCCCAACGACTTCTGGACAACGGTTCTTTTTGGCAGCATCAGAGCGATGGATTGGCAATACTCTCCTCCTCTGAGATATTTCGCTGCTATCGGCTACCTCTGCCTTTCGATGAGTTAGTGGTAGTCACCAATCGCTTTCATATCAAGCCTCTTCTTGCGCTCTTCGCGTGCGATGGGCAGTTCTATGTGCTGGCCTTGAGCCAGAACGAGGTGAGACTGCTACAAGGCACGCGCTACGGCGTCGACGAGGTTGATCTACCTGATGTGCCCCGGAGCCTTGCTGAGGCCCTCCGATATGATGACCCTGAACGTCAACTGCAGTTTCATACGCCGACGCCAGAGGCAGGGGGTGGGCAGGCTGCCATCTTTCACGGCCATGGAGTTGGCACCGATGATGCCAAGGCAAATATCCTTCGATACTTTCACCAAGTTGATCGAGGTGTGAGCAGGCTAATTCGGGATGAACAAGCGCCTCTAGTCTTGGCGGGGGTGGACTATCTCCTTCCGATCTATAGAGAGGCGAATACATACCCACAGCTTCTGGAAGATGGCGTTCTCGGAAACCCGGAAGGGCTGACCAGTGAGGAACTGCGTGATCGTGCCTGGGCCATAGTTGAGCCTCATTTTCTCAAGGCGCAAGAGGAGGCGTCTGCTCGATACCGGCGACTTGCGGGAACCGACCAAGCATCGAGCAAGCTGGCGAAAGTGGTTGCAGGAGCTTATCAAGGCAGAATTGAGGAATTGTTTGTAGCTATTGGCGTTCAGCGATGGGGCGCATTCGACCCTGATACAGGTCGGGTTCTCCATCATCCTGAGGCAGAGCCTGGGGACGAGGATTTGCTGGATTTCGCAGCCATACATACCCTCCTCCATGGAGGCACGGTGTATGCTGTTGCACCAGAGAAGATGCCGGGTGAAATGCCTGTGGCGGCTGTGTTCCGTTATTGACACCGAGGTGAAGCTTTCGTGGGTACATAGTAGTTGGATACCGACGGTCAGTGTTGACAGCCTATAAGGTAATGCCAGAGGGGAGACTATATGCAAATAAGGAGAATTGTTATCGATGTCCTGATACCGCACGATCCGGGCGTGCTGGCCTATGCTGAGAGAATAAGTGAGCTAGACCACATCGATGGATTGACCATTAACGTCTCGGAATTCGATGAGAAAACGAAAACCGTCGAGATGGCAATTGAGGGAGAGGCCTTATCCTTTGAGGCAATCAAGGAAGTAATAGAGGACCTCGGTGGTTCGGTTCACTCAATTGACGAGGTGTCGGCTGGTTCACGAATAGTTCAGCTGAAGGTGAGGGATAGGGAAAAGGCGTGATCGGCAAATTCGTCAGGGGATTCGTGGACGGCTCTCTCTCCACTCTCGGGATAGTGATTGGCGCATCTGCTGCTTCTTCTTGGATAATAGTGGCTGCTGGCGTGGGAGGGGCACTGGCTAACGGCGTTTCCAATGTTCTTGGTGCCCTCTCAGCTGAGAGAATTGACCAGTACAGGGAGCTACGTGAAGTCGAGCGGGCAATGGTTTCCCAAGAACTGAAAGGATCTGCTCTTGACGGGAAGATACGGAAGGAAACTGTGGCAGCGGGTATGGTCGATGGATTGGCGACGATGGCTGGCGGTGCTATTCCGATATTGCCCTACTTGGCTCTCGACCCCGACCATGCCGTGTTCGTTTCCATCGCGCTGGTTATTGTGGAGGTCTTTGTCCTTGGCTTGTATCTCGGTAAGCTGTCAAGGGAAAACATCGTGTTCTCAGCTGTAAAAATGGCGGTCTTTGCCATGGCTATAGCAGTGATAGTCTACGTAGTTCAATCGGTGATCGTTCCCTAATAGACTCTACAAGCTTATTGGGGCGCTCTTTTGCACAATGTGGTCGGTATTGGTGAGCGAGGCCCGCTTCCACGCAGTAGGCTGGAAGGCACGACCTAGGAGATCAATAAACTGAAATAGACCGATTCTAAAAATCCATGTTGACTGGCGGTTAAATTGAGGAGGAATGCATGAAATCTCAGGGAAACGCTGGAGCGAACACGATCGATTCGGCAGCCATAGATGTGGTTATCTTCGACATGGATGGTGTGGTGACAGAGACTGCTGGCATCCACGCTATGGCATGGAAGCAACTGTTCGATGGATACCTGCGGCAGCGCGCCGAGCAATGCGGAGAATCGTTTGAGCCTTTTGATGTTGACACCGATTACTATCGCTATGTTGATGGGAAGCCACGGTATGATGGCGTCGAGAGCTTCCTGAAATCGCGTGGAATCTCCCTGCCACGCGGCACCCCAGATGATGCTCCCGGACAAGAGACAGTGTGCGGGCTCGGCAACTTGAAGAACGAATACTTTCTGCAAATCGTAAAGAAACAAGGTGTGACGCCTTACCGCTCAACTATCGAGATAATAAGGAACCTAAGGGCGCAGGGCATTAAGACGGCGGTCATATCTTCCAGCCGCAATTGTGCGTCTGTACTGGAGGCCGCAGGCGTGAAAGGACTTTTCGATGCCAGAGTTGACGGCGTTGATGCCGCAGAACTCAGCCTGGAAGGCAAGCCAGCCCCGGCCATATTCCTTGAGGCTGCCAAGCGTCTTGAAGCAAAACCCGAGCGCGCCGCCATTGCCGAAGACTCACTGGCAGGCGTGGAGGCCGGTCGCAGGGGTGGATTTGCGCTCGTAATCGGCGTGGATAGAGGCAACCAAGGAGAGGAGCTTAAACGCCGAGGAGCGAACATAGTGGTTAGGGATCTTGCCGAGCTAAAAATGCAGCGCAGCAGGTCTAGCACCCAACCAATCCCCAGCTGCACGCTTGAAGACCTCCCTTCGGCACTGGAAAAGATGGAGGAGATCTTTGATCGCTTAAGCAAAGGAACGCCGGCCGTTTTTCTCGACTACGACGGCACTCTCACCCCCATCGTGGATGACCCTGCTGAAGCCGTGATGGCGGAGGATACCCGGCGTGCGGTGCAAGGGCTGGCAGCACACTGGACTGTATCTGTCATAAGCGGTCGTGATCTCGATGACGTACAGAGCATGGTTGGGATTGGCGACATTGTCTATGCTGGCAGCCACGGCTTCGATATCGCTGGCCCCGGCGATCATTATCGTGATGCACAACGGGGAGAAAGCTTTGTGCCAGCGCTTGACCGTGCCGAGACAGAGCTACATAGGCTGCTAGAGGACATACCGGGCGTCAGAGTCGAGCGTAAGCGGTTTGCCATCGCGGTTCACTATCGCAACGTTGACCATCGCCATGTCGGTACACTTGAACAGCGAGTCGATCAAGTCGTCTCACAGGAGCCGAAGCTACGGAAGTCACATGGCAAGAAGGTCCTGGAGCTTAGACCGAACATAGACTGGGACAAGGGTAGAGCGTTGGAATTCCTAATCGATTCCTTATTTAGTGACAGCGGGACTGCAGTGCCTCTGTTCATCGGCGACGACGTCACCGATGAAGATGCATTTCGCATCGTTTGGAGCAGGGGGGTGGGTGTGGTTGTCGGCAACGATGAGCGCGAGACGATGGCTCATTACAAATTGAAGGACACTGAAGAAGTGAGGGCATTCTTGGAAGGGCTGCTGGCCCGGGCGGGACGTGAAAGTTCGGCGGGTGTCTGGAAACTGGTGTACGAAGGCTTCGATCCCGATCAAGAAGGTCTGCGAGAAGCGCTGTGCACCCTTGGCAACGGCTACTTCGCCACCCGGGGTGCCGCTCCTGAATCGAGCGCGGACGGTGTCCACTACCCAGGCACATATGTGGCAGGCTGTTACAACCGTCTTAAGAGCGAGATCAGTGGCCACACGATAGAGAACGAGAGCCTGGTTAATGTACCGAACTGGCTCCCACTTACATTTAGGCTGGAGAATGGGAACTGGTTCGACCTGCAACAGGTCAATCTCCTGGACTTCCGGCAAGAGCTGGACCTGCGTAGAGGCGTGCTATCGCGGTTCGTTCGCTTCAGCGATGAACAGGGGCGCCGAGTGCGGCTTGCCCAGCGCCGCTTTGTACACATGGCCGACCCTCATCTGGCCGGACTGGAGACTACCATCGTGGCTGAGAACTGGTCGGGGAATCTATACATCCGTTCCGCGCTTGACGGCACAGTAACCAACAGCGGAGTAGAGCGCTACCGCCAACTAAACAATGGACACCTGGTGCCGCTGGCAAACGGGTCGGTGGCCGACGACACCATCTATCTGCTGGTCGAGGCCAATCAGTCGCACATCAGGATTGCCGAGGCAGCTCGGACTCGGCTGCTCTGCGACGGCGAAAGAGTGGACGTGAAGCCTCGCGAGATTAAGAAACGGGGCTATATCAGTCAGGAGTTCTCAGTCCATCTGGATGAAGAAAAACCGCTGATAGTCGAGAAGGTCGTCGCACTGTTCACATCCAGGGATCGGGCCGTGTCCGAAAGCGGACTGGAAGCGCGTAAGAAGGTGCAACGCTCCCCGGGCTTCGACGACCTTCTGAGAGGTCACATCCTGACCTGGCATCATCTCTGGCTCCGCTGCCGCATCGCAATAGAGGACAGTGAGCGCTTGGCTATGATTCTTCATCTCCACATCTTCCACCTTCTGCAGACGGTATCGGAAAACAGCATCGATCTGGATATCGGCGTACCTCCGCGTGGTTTTCATGGCGAAGCTTACCGAGGACATGTACTCTGGGACGAGTTGTTCATCTTTCCCTTCCTCAACCTGCGCCTTCCTGAGCTTACACGTGCCCTGCTCCGCTATCGCTACCGCCGCCTCCCGGAAGCCCGATGGGCGGCAAAGGAGGCAGGATATGAGGGAGCCATGTATCCCTGGCAGAGTGGGAGCGACGGCCGCGAAGAAAGCCAGAAGTTGCATCTGAATCCACTCTCGGGGCGCTGGATTTCGGACAACTCCCACTTGCAGCGCCACATCAATATCGCCATTGCTTACAACGTGTGGCTGTACTATCAGGTAACCGCCGACATCAGCTTTCTTTCGTTCCATGGTGCAGAGATATTAATCGAGATAGCGCGTTTCTGGGCGAGCATTGCTCAGTACAACACCTCACTCGGCCGCTACGAGATCCGCAAGGTCATGGGGCCAGACGAGTACCACGATAGCTACCCGGAAGCCGGCGAGCCGGGTATCGACAACAATGCTTACACAAATATCATGGCCGCATGGGTGCTGTGTCGGGCCTTGGAGGTGCTCGAGCTTCTTCCCCAAGACCGCCGACAAGCACTCTGGGATAGGCTGGCTCTGAGACGAGAGGAGTTAAAGCGATGGGATGAAATCAGCCGGAAGATGCGCGTTGTTTTTCATGACAATGGTATTATAAGTCAGTTTGAAGGCTACGATCAGTTAGAGGAGTTTGACTGGGAAGGTTATCGGGAGAGATATGGGAACATCCAGCGCCTGGATCGCATCCTCGAGGCTGAAGGCGACACCCCGAACCGCTACAAATTCTCTAAGCAAGCCGATGTGCTGATGCTCTTCTACTTACTTTCCGCCGATGAACTGCGGGAACAGTTTCAACGCTTAAACTACCCCTTCGAATACGATACTATCCCAAAGAACATTGACTACTACTTGAAACGCACCGCCCATGGCTCGACCTTGAGCAGGATAGTTCACTCATGGGTTCTGGCCCGGTCGCAACGTGAGTTGTCCTGGCACCTATTCAATGACGCTCTTGAGAGCGACGTATCTGACGTCCAGGGTGGCACCACTGCGGAAGGAATCCACTTAGGAGCGATGGCGGGCACGGTTGATCTCATTCAGCGGTGCTACACTGGGATAGAGACTCGCCAAGATACGCTGTGGTTGAATCCGTATTTGCCACGCGACTTGAAGGGGATGCAGTTCGATTTGCGTTACCGACAACACTGGGTAAACGTACTCATCACCGGTGATCGGCTGAAGCTAAGCACGCGGCGGTACGATACTGCCCCCATCAGGATTGGCCTGAGGGATAAGGTTTTCGAGCTCAAACCAGGTGCCAGCGTGGAATTAGAACTGGAACGATGACATATGACAGGCGGATTGGGCTATAGGCGTTTCAAATGCGAAGGGAACTATGAGTGAGAGCGATCACAATAACGGATCCGATCGAGAGATTCTTTATTGAACCACCGTTGGAGAGCTACGATGTCGCAGCCATCAAATGCTACCGATCTTGAGCGGATGTCCATATCGGAAGCGCTTGAGAAGCTGTCGAGCGACGCAGAGGCGGGACTGAGCCACAGCGAAGCTAACAGGCGGCTCGAGAAATACGGCGAGAACGTAATTGAAGAGAAGGCCAGAAACCCGATCCTGAGGTTGCTCTCCAACTTCTGGGGCCCTATTCCATGGATGATAGAGATCGCCGCAATCCTTGCCGCGGCCGTGCAGCGCTGGGAGGACTTCGGCGTGATATCTACTATGCTCTTAATCAACGCGGGCGTCAGCTTCTGGCACGAGAACAAGGCTACCAACGCCATTGAGGCGCTCAAGGAGAACCTGGCACCCCAGGCGCTTGTGGTGCGAGACGGCGAGCAACAGACCATCGCAGCAAGGCAGCTAGTTCCTGGCGATATAATAATAATCCGCATGGGCGACATAGTCCCCGCCGACTCCAAGCTGCTCGCAGACCAGCACTTGAGCGTTGACGAGTCGTCGTTGACCGGCGAGTCGCTGCCGGTTGATAAGGACGAGGGTGCTCTTGTCTACTCCGGGACAACCATCGGTCAAGGTGAGGCCAAGGCAGCAGTGACTGCAACAGGGAGGAACACGAAATTCGCCAGGACGGTTGAACTGGTTGAAACCGCCCAGGAGCCCTCGCACTTTCGAAGGGCTGTACTTCGAATCGGGTATTTTCTTATTGGAACGGCTGCAGTGCTCGTTGCTGCCATCGTGGCCGCCTCGCTATTCAGAGGCGATGAATGGGTGGATGTCATTCTATTTGCCATGGTTCTCACTATTGCCAGCATCCCGGTAGCTCTGCCAGCTGTGCTTTCAGTCACCATGTCTGTTGGCGCCAGCCGGCTGGCCAAGTGGAAGGCCATCGTCTCCCGGCTCGCTTCCATAGAGGAGATGGCTGGCCTCGAAGTGCTTTGCGCGGATAAGACTGGTACCCTTACCAAGAACAAGCTGGAGCTACAACACCCAGTGGCGATAGAAGCCGAGGATGAGCATGACCTCGTTGTTGCCGCGGCGCTGGCGTCGCGGCGTGATGTCGATGACCCAATTGACAAAGCAGTGCTGGGGGCGCTCGAAGATCTCGGGGCGTTGGATGGCTACCAAGTCGTGGACTTCAGGCCGTTTGACCCCACGCGAAAGCGGGCTGAAGCTGATGTTGAACATGACGGGGCGAAGTTCTCAGTGGCTAAAGGGGCGCCCCAGGTGATCTTAGACCTTGTAGATGCCGAGGAAGATCAGCGCAGGGACATTTCCGACAAGGTTGATAAACTCGGTGAAGAGGGATTTCGGGCTCTTGGGGTGGCGCGAACCGGAGACGACGGCCGCTGGCGATATCTTGGAATCCTGCCGCTTCTCGATCCACCGCGCGACGATTCTGCGGAGGTCATAAGGGCGGCACAAGACCACGGCATCGATATTCGCATGGTAACCGGGGATCATGAGGCCATTGGCAGGCAGGTAGCAGGCCAATTGGGGCTGGGCCAAAACATCAAGAAGGCAGCGGAGCTCTTCGGCGAGAGCAAGGAGGAGAAGGAACACAAGGGCGAGGAACATCAGGTCAGTGAAGAGACCCTGTCCGCTGACGGCTTCTCTGAGGTCACGCCAGAGCATAAGTTCAATATCATTAAGTGGTTTCAGACCAGCGATCGAATCGTGGGCATGACCGGCGACGGAGTCAACGACGCTCCTGCTCTCAAACAGGCGGACGTCGGGATCGCAGTTGCCGGTGCGACTGATGCTGCACGCTCTGCTGCCGATCTTGTGCTAACTGAGCCTGGCCTGGGAGTAATTACGCGCGCGGTAGAGGAGGCGCGCCGCATCTTTGAGCGCATGACCAGCTACGCCACATTCCGTATAACTGAGACCATCCGTGTGCTGCTGTTTCTGTCAGTCGCCATTCTGGCCTTTGACTATTATCCAGTGACTCCCATAATGATCGTGCTCTTGGCCATCATGAATGATATACCGATTATGACCATCGCTTGGGATAATGCACCTACTGCCGAGCATCCGGTTCGCTGGGACATGCCTCGGGTACTCACGATTGCGTCAGTACTGGGCTTGGCCGGCGTGGCGTCAAGCTTTCTCTTATTCTGGTACGTTGAGCACCAGATGGATATATCTCGCGATACAATCCAGACGATGATTTTCCTCAAGCTGCTTGTAGCCGGTCACATGACCATCTTCCTCACCCGGAATAAAGGTCCGCTTTGGCAGAAGCCATGGCCCAGCCTCTCCCTATTTCTAGCTCTTGAGGGGACGCAGGTGATAGGCACTCTGGTGGCAGTATACGGATGGCTGGTGCATCCGATTGGGTGGGGGTATGCCATGGCGATTTGGGGCTACGCCTTGGTATGGCTGCTGATGCTCAGCGGGGTAAAGATGCTCACAATCCAAGCGTCGAACCGACTACAAAGTAAAGCTGTTCAGTACGAAGAACAGGCACTCCGTGCTTAAGGTGCAGATTGAAGAAGGAGTTGTGACACCTCGTGAAGATGCAAAAAGAGGGGGATATAGGGATGGACTTTACGAAGAATCCGTCCACTGACTTCAAGGACATCGAGAAGATGTCAAAAGACGAGATACAAGAGGAGATCAGGGCCTTGCGGGAAGGCATTGAGCATCACGACTACCTTTACTATGTGAAGAACCAGCCGGAAATCTCTGATGCGACCTACGATAAGCTGTTTCGTCGGCTTCAAGACTTGGAGCAGGCGTTCCCAGAGTTCCAGTCTGACGGCTCGCCTACACGCCGGGTAGGCGCTGAGCCGGTGAGCGAGATGAGAAAGGTGCGGCATACGGCACCGATGCTTAGCCTGAACGCCGTCTATGACGAGAACGAGGTACGCAATTTCGTTGACTTTGTCCGCCGCAGCGTCGCCGGAGAGGACTACATCTTGGTGATGGAGCCCAAGTTCGATGGGGTATCGGTGGAGGTGGTTTATGAGTACGGGGCTTTTCAGCGCGGGGCGACCAGGGGCGATGGGGAGACCGGGGAGGATGTCTCGGAGAACATGAAGACTGTGCGGGCAATGCCGCTGCGGCTTCGCGACGGCGCACCTCGATTGTTGGCGGTGCGTGGCGAGGTCTTCATGGTGCAGGAGGGCTTTCACCAGTTGAACAAGCGACGAGTCGAGAGGGGCGAGGAACCCTTTTCAAATCCCAGGAATGCGACCGCGGGGCTATTGCGCCAGTTGGATTCCAGGGCTGTAGTGGGCTGGCCTTTGGATATCCGTTTCTACGACATTTTGACCATCGAAGGGGCGAATGTTTCTTCCCATCTGGAGGCGCTGGAGCAGTTCCAGCGCTGGGGCTTGAAGACCGATCCCCATAACAGCAGTTGCTCCTCACTAGAGGAGATCAAACGAGGCTATCAGAAGCTCATGGACCAAAGGGAGGATCTGGAATATGAGATCGATGGGCTGGTCATTAAGCTGGACAGCTACCAGCAGAGATCCCGGCTAGGGACACGCCAGCGCAGTCCACGCTGGGCCCTGGCCTGGAAGTTCCCGCCCAAGAAGG
>Ga0180433_10004485_pt1 | contig 19568 bp, 10 predicted proteins | sample SS_ome_8_FD_132980 | JGI IMG/M metagenome (GOLD analysis project Ga0180433, IMG submission 132980) | Hypersaline lake sediment archaeal communities from the Salton Sea, California, USA - SS_1_D_1 metaG | ecosystem: Environmental > Aquatic > Non-marine Saline and Alkaline > Hypersaline >... | reverse complement strand
TTGCGGCGGTAGACCCGGCGGGGAGCGCGGTGGTCGTGGATTCCCCCACGCGGGCGTCTCTACTCAACAACGTGGTGACCCCGGCCGGTAAGACCAGTTGGAGCGATGGCTTTCTGTTGACGCAGGCCCTCGACACACGGGTGGTCGGCAACACCTTCTTGGGGTGTGCTCGCGGCGTGACCCTTCGCGATGGTGGGTCTGGGGTCAGCGTTCTGGACAACGTGTTCACGACCGGTGTCAACACCGGCATTCAGGTCGACCAGTTGGACCTGTCGATCTCTCCTGTGGCGAGTGCGGTGTCCATCCACCACAACACCTTCAAGGGCTTGGATGGTCCTGCCGTCGCCTTCCTGTCCAGTCTTGAGGCGACCCTCGACATCGCCAACTATGTGGACTTGACCGCTGGGGACGTGATCTCGGTCAACGGGTTCCCCTTGACCGGGGTCATCGGCGCACGGACTCCGGGGGCCAACGACTTCCAGATCAATGCGGGAACCGCATCGGCGGTGGCCTCCGACATTGTGGACGCGATCAACGACGTGGCCAACCAGTTCTCGGCACGGGGCATCACGGCTTCCAGCGACGTCGGCAGTTCGGAGGTGTCGTTCACCACGTCGAACCCTTACGCGGGTGCCGTTGTCTTGGCCGTGACCGTGACGACTCCGGGGGCGATCACGGTGTCGAACCACGGGCTCGCTATCCAAGGTGTCTCCGTGGTCGAGAACGAGATCCTCGACGTGTGCAACGAAAGCAGCCCGCCGACCTACCGGTCGGCCATCGAAGTCCTGTCTCACAACAGCAACACGGGTCGGGCGGACAACCTCAAGATCGCGGACAACGCGATCCTCGGCCATGCCGCGACGCAGGCCCACGCCATCGGCGTCTACGTCTGGAACGCAGACCTTCGGGACTCGGACTTCTCGGGCAACACGATCAACGGGCTAGACGGGGACGCTTCGCCCGGTGGCGGCATCCATGCGGCTTGCCGCAGTTCTGATTTCGCCTTGCGGGACGTTCAGCGGGTCCACATGGACCGGAACTCCATGTGGGTGTCCGGCGACGTGGGCGTGGCCACAGCGACCCTCACGGTCGCGGGTCCCGTGGCCAACGGGGAGACGATCACCTTGGGCGGGGCCGTCTTGACGGCTTCGGGGTCCCAGACGAACGGCGGGAATGACTTCAATGAGGGTGCGGGCACCGATCCGGCGGTGGCGGCCTCGATCGCGGATGCGATCAACGCTTCGAACAACGACACGGCGGGGATCGTCCGGGCCGAGGCTAGCGGGGCGCAGGTCACGGTGTTCGCGGGGTCTTTGTACCCCGGATCTCTGGGCCGCCTTGTCCAAATCTCCACCACCTCGGGGGGCATCACGATTGCCGGGACGGTCACGAGCCTGAACGGGAACGATTACCTGACTCCTCCCGATTGGTCTGCCACGCAGGTTCCCGGCCATCAGGCGACCTTCCGCCTGTTCCTGCTCAACCAGCCTAGTCCGGGTGACACCATCGGCTTCGACTACCCGGACGGGTCATCCGAGACCTGGGAATGGGGCGGGGCGGGTCCGACTCCGTACCCGGTCACGATCGGCGTCAACGCGACGGATTCCGCTGCGAACTTTGTGGCGGCGGTCAACGCGAACTCGACGCAGGTTCAAGCCTACTTGGACCCGCGAGATCCCAACGGGTTGAACATCATCATCGAGGCCCGAGACGGGACAGGGGCTTGGCCCGGTGTCGTCGGGAACCGTATTCAGGTCGATGGGGTCGGTGCGGCAGGGTCGCCCTTTGACGCCAGTGGTGCGTTCATTCTGGGTTCGACCGACGGGTACTTCTCGTTCGGGGAGGACTTCGGGCTTCACGGGGCATCACAAGAAGTGGGCGGTCAGGTGTCCCTGTTGACGACGGACGAGAACACCGTCCAGATCCAGTCCGTCCTGACCTCGGATTTCCACCGTCCCCACTACTTGCGGACGCTGAACCCGAATGGGTCCTACATCACGGGCGCGTTTGCCACGGGGTCCTTGACCTTCACGAACGCCGTGGTGGACGGGGACACGTTCACCATCGTCGACGGCCCTGCACCTGCTTTTGGGAACACGGTCACTTTCGAGTTCGATGACAACGGCTCTGTGACACCCGGAAACGTCAGCATTGATATATCGGGCCTGACCACGGCCACTGAGTTCCGCGACGCGGCCCTGAACGTGATCCAGTCGGTATACGCCGCTGGAGGATTGTTCACTTCGGCCTCTGCAAGCGGGACCAATGTCATCATCCTTTCGGCCCCCCTCCCCGGCATCGCGTTCAACGGGCTTGGCCCCACGACAGGCACCCCGCCCCAAGTGGTCGCTGTGGCCTACTCGGGAGGCGTCGACGGGACCGTGACCGTGGTCAACGTGGGATCTCGGAACGTCCAGATCACGGGCAACCAGTTCTACGGGGGCATCGGGTCCCGCATCGAGTGCTTCGACGGGATGCTTCTTCGGGACTTGATGTGGTCCAACAACCAGTCCCGAGGGCTTGACCCCTCGGGGGTGTCGGCCTTCTTGTGGAACAACGACCCGAACCGCGAGTACGGGTTCTCCTTGATCTTGCGAAGCACGTACCCGGCCCCGTTCTCGACGGAGAACATCATCCCGCTCCGATCCGTGAACGTCAGCGGGAACCAGTTCACGGACCTCCCCGGCGGGGCCGTCGGTATCCACCACAACGAATTCCGGTCCATGTTTGCGGGGGTCTACACGGGGATCGTGATCAACGACAACAACGTGGGGAACTGTGGGTCCAACGGACGGAACCCGGAGGTGATCTCGGTCACCATGTACGGGAACCTGGATCTCCCGACGCTGTACGGGTCCGAGGTGTCCAACAACACCATCGAGTCGAGTGTCGCAACCCGGCTGGGGAACCGCAGGCCATCCCAGACCGAGGCGGCAGGGTTCCAGTTGACCGGCGACACGGGGTTGTGCGAGGCGGCTATCCTTCGTGTGGACTCCTTCATCGCGGCCCAAGGGGTGTCCACCACGGGCAACCGGATCATCGGGGGGCAAGTCACCGCACAGGGGATCGGGAGTGACCTCCACGTCTCGTGTCACGGGATCGTGGTGAACCCCGGCATCAGCGTCAGCCTCGCACAGACCGCGCAGAACTTGGTGGTCTCGGACAACCACGTCTATGGCTTGGACTTGGTTGCAGGGAACGATGGTAACGATGCCAACGCTGTGTGGGTCAGCCACTTGGCGATCATGGAGCCGGGGCTGGTGTCCTTGGCATCGGCCCCACTCGCTCTCCTTGAGGGCTCCCGGATTGACGGGAACAACGTGGTGGAGCCTCTCGCGGCGGACCCGGGAACCAGCAGCACGACGCTCGTGACGGACCAGAACGGGATCTTGGCAGGGGTCCTGATCAACGTGGGAACCTTGTCCAAGGTGTCCACGTCGAACAACCGGGTGTCCAACTCTCGGAAGAACTTGGGCGGCGTGGACCCCACGGGACCGTTGGACTTCGACAACAACATCACCGCCGGGAATGACCCCGCCATGGGAGGCATTGTCATCCTGTCCGCTGCTGTGGACATGGTGACGGTGAACGACAACATCATCCGCAACAGGGGCCAAGGCGGGGTGACCCAGCAGAAGCCACAGATGGGCGTTCTGGTTTACGCAGCGACCATGACGAACTCCACGATGTCCAACAACGACATCCGTCTGGAGGACGTCATCGCTGCATCCCGGTCCCGCTGCGTGCTCTTGCATACGGTGCTGGCGACCAGCAACTTTTCCTTCTCCGGGAATACCCTTTGGAATCACGCTTTCCCCATCACGGGTTTCCCGCCCTCCTACACGAACGAGGACGGGAAGGGGCTTCAAATCATCAGCGGCACGATTGCGTACACACAGGTCGTTGGGAACTCAGCGTTCACGTCGGGTCCTTGTTTCATCTTCGTGAACACGGCGACCGGGGATAATGTTTTCGTTGACGGGCTCACCTTCGGGAACAACACCGGGACCATCGGGAACAACAACAACATCAACTATGGGTTTGGAGCCTTTTCCTTGGGCCCCGGAACCCTCGCAGGAGGGGCCTTCACGGGAAATGTCCTCACGGCCTTCCCGGCGAGTCGGTACGGCTTCGACTTCGGGGGGACGAACCTGAACGCGCAGACGTTCACGGGGAACATCGTCACCAGCCCCGCAGGGGCCGCGAACGGTGGGGCCGCCGCGATCCCCGTTCGTGGTACCTGTGTCGCGAACCAATACAACGGCGTGGGCACCGGTTGGACGGCTTGGGCCAACCCCGGCACCCTGTTGGCCGTGGCCGCCAACAACGACACCTGACACTGGACTGAGGGCTTCCCATGAGGATCTTCACGGACATCGCGAGTCACGACACCACGGGCGTCGCCCCCGGTGGTCGGATCATTCGAACGGACTCGACCCCCGATGTCGGGGAGAGCACCGTGGTCAACGGCCAGTTCGTGTTCCCCATTCCCGAGGGGGCGTCCCTTGAGATCAACGAGAACTCGTTCTGGTTCCCGCAGGCCAACGCGGACTCGATTCCGTCTCGGGCCGCCGCCGAGTTCTTGATCCGGTACCCGATGTACGACCACGTTCTGTTCAACTGGTACTTGGAGAACGTGGACGCGGACTCGTTCGACCTGTCTGGCGCGGCCCCGCAGCCGACCACGGGAAACACGACCCCCGTGCTTCCGACGAGCCTTGTGGCCCCCTCCGTCCCCCGCTGCTTGATCGGCGGGCCTACGGGTGCCCCTACCGTCGGCATGGCCCCCAACTCGTTGGCGATCCTGCCCCGGTCTGATCGTCGGGCTGCCCCCGTGTACGGCTCCTTGGTCACGACGACCGTGGACCTGTGGGACTTCAACCCCTGCTACGTCGAGGTCACGGGCGCGGTTGCCAACCCCGAAGTCGTAACCCTGGCGGGTCTGAACCTTACGGCTGTGGCGGGTGCTCCCGGCGTGGACGAGTTCCTGATCGGGGGGACCGCAGCGGCCACGGCGACGAACATCGCCAACGCGATCAACCTCGGGACCAACTCCTTCTCGGGTTTCGTCGCGGCCACCGTGGACCCCACCGTGCCTGAGCGGGTCCAACTTCGCCCGGTCCCGGCTACGAACACGGCGGTGACCGTGACCACCACGTCATCTGGGATCACGGTCGTCGAGTCCCACCCGGGGACCGATGAGGTCATGCTCTGGTGGAAGACCGTCCGCCATACGGTGACCGAGGACACCGTGTCCGCGAACCATCCTCTTGGGGCCAACTTCGGGGCCAATGACCCGGCCCTCAAGTCGGCCACCGAGATGGACCCCGATGACCCGGACCTGTTGGTCTACGTGTCCGTGGACGACGGGATCTCGTGGTACCGGACCCCGTACTTGGAGCCCATCGACCTTGTGAACGCAGGCACGGAACTTCGGGTGGCCTTCATCAACACGGGCACGGACAGGATCTACTTGCAGGGGTTCTGCGTCCTGTTCCCTGACCTCCTGCCTCCCCTCTGATCCCGAGGTATTCCCATGCACCACTTGTCGGCCAAGGACTTGAAGGGTGACCAGAAGCGCCGCTGGGCAGACGCTCGCAAGACGGTGTACCGCAAGGTGCTTCGTGATCCGGGGGCGTCGGATGCCCGCAAGGACGAGGCTCGCGCCAAGCTGAGCATGGGCACCGTACACGGTCGGTGATCTGCCCGCCGGTTGGTCCACGGTAGTCCTCCTATCGGCACCTCCGGGGTAGCGGTATCGCAAGGCCCTCGGAGAGATCAACATGGCTCAGGACTTCGGCAACGGCGTCAGCAGGACCCTCTCCGCGCTCCAGCGGCAGTTCCAGAATGTCGTGTGGCAGGCGGGGAAGCCCCCTCTCGATGCAGAACTGAACCTCGTGGCGCAGATCGGCACCGAGGCCCTTCGGGACAGCATCCGATCGCAGATGCACTCGGGGTTCTTGGTCAACCCCATGTCCGCCGACACAGACTTCGTGACCAACGCTGCGTGGTCCAACTGGTTCAAGATCGGCCGCCCGGCCTCGGGGGACGAGGCTCCCCCATTGTGGGCCAACGTCAACGGCTGGATCATCCCGGTCACCGGGACGGGTGTTGCGGACGGCGACGTGTCGAACCGGGTGAACCTGTACCCGCCCCCGTCCACCGATGCCCGTGTGGACTTCGTGTTCTTGGAGGTCTGGCAGGCGCAGGTGGCCCCGAACCCGAGCACCGCGAACAAGCCCTCTGCGAGCACGGTCTGGACTTACGGCAACGTCAAGTTCGGCGGCACGAACATCGCGGACGACATCGAGGACCCGACGGTCGGCTTTGAGACGACCGAGCGCGTCCAGATCCAGTACCGGCTGCGCGTCGTCGGTGAGGGTGCGGGCCTCGGGGCCTCCGTGGACCTTGCTCAGTACCCCGACGGTCTGGACGACCCGAACGTCTTGGCCCAAGGTGCCGAGACCGGCCCCGTAGCGGGGTATGCCTTCGCGAACATGGGGGCTGTCCTTGGGGACAAGGGGCTTTGGCGTGCGGGCACGGGGGATGCGACCAGTCGGGCCAACCTTGGGACTGTGGACGGCTACGTCTACGCGATCCCGGTCTGTGCCGTGTTCCGGCGGAACACAAACCCCTTCGTGGCCCGGATCAACTCGGGCAACGCGAACCAGAACGGCTCATTCAACCGGAACCCGGTCGCAGGGGCCATCACCGACCCCGTGCAGGCGACGCGGACGTTCACCACGGTCACGCTGACGGCAGACCTTGATGCGACGACCACAGGGGTCGTTTCCGTGTCGGGCCTGTCCGGGTCCGGGTGGGACAACGGGGCACTCGACTGGGCCGCATCCGGGGCCATTCGTTTGGGCGACGAGATCGTGGTCATCACGGCCATCGACACGGTGGGCAGCACGATCACCATCGCGGCCAACGGTCGCGGTCGCTTCGGATCGCAGGCCGCCGTCCATGCAGCGGGCACGGGCCTCGGGTTCTTCAACTTCCGCCCCGACGGTCGGTTTGCCGACGAGATCGCCCCTGCGGACGTGTTGGACCTTCGCCGGTCCGTGACCCCCGGCGGCTGGGACTACGACGGCTTGCTCCTGCACAACCTGGGGCGTCTGTTCGACGGGACCTTGCGGGCCTCGTACAAGCAGGGCAACGGCACGGACACGCAGGGCACGCAGATTATCGAGGTGGACACATACCTTGGGGCCGGGGCTGGATCGCTGCCGAACCAGACGGAACAGTTGGACGGCTTCGACGGCATTCGGACGGTGTTCTCCGACGCCGTGACGGTCCAGAACGATGTCAGCCTGATCCTGAGCCCGGTCACAAGTGGCGGCAACCCGACCGCTGTGGCCGACTACACGGCGGGGGCTGCGGCGTGGGACGTGGCGGCCCCGTTCCTTCCGGCGGGCTTCCAGTCGAACGCCGGAGGCTGGGCCAACGGCACGTCCATCGACCTGTTCCTCGGCGGGGCTTCGGGCTCGCAGGGCGCGCGGGCCACGTCCACGACGGGCGATCGGTTCATGCGCTTCGTGTCCCCTCGGGAATACTGGTTGTCCCGCGACACGGCCACGGGTGCGGCCAGCGGCACGCTGGGGAACCAGATGCCCTTCCTCCTTCGGTTCTTGGAGGAGGCGTGGAGCAACCCGGCGGGCATCGGGGAAACCGCGACGCCGGGGCCGATGTTCCCGCTGCCTGAGTTCAACTTTGAGCGCCCGTTCATCGTCCTCGGTGGGGTGGTGAACACCCTTCTGTCCGAGTCGTCCGCGACCACCGTGTCCGGCGCGGTTGACGAGATCCAGTTCCCCGGTCTGGACTTCGACGTGGCAGGCGACTGGTTCCCGGCCACGGGCGGTGTGGCCACAACGAGCACGGAAGGGATCACCAACCTGCTGTTGAACGGGACGCGGAACCTGTATGATCTGTTGACGGCCGGGGGCCGGGATCTGTCCGGCCAGTCCTCGGAACTGTACGTGGTCCTGTCGGGCGACACGGCGAACGCAGGCAACGCAGGTGTGTTCCGGGTCATCGGTGCAGGTACGGCGGGCTACACCACGGTCGACGCCTCGACGGCAGATGCTCTCGTGATCGAGCAGGTCGGTGTTTCCACAGGTGGCATCGTCAACGGCCAGACCGTCACGGCCAAGGTTCGGTCGCAATACATGACGACCGAGGACGGCCCCGGATCCGGGGACTCGGCGGCGACCATCGTGATCACGGACATCGGAGGCGTCGCGAACGGGTCTGTGAACCCGTGGAACGGCGAGGCCACGGCCCCGGTCACCTCACAGGCCGTCTTGGACACCAGCATCCTGTACGGCCCGAGCCGTGGTGCGATGGCCCGTGTGGCGGACCGTGTGGCCCGTCTCGCGGTCGTGGACCCCACGGGGCTCCCCTTGCTTCGCGAGGCCCCCGAGGATGTAGACCCGGACCCCGCTGGCTTCCGGGCGCGCACGGGTGTCCCGGAGGACGAGCACTACTACACGGCCCAGCCGTTGCAGACGTGGAACCGTCTCCCGAGCCTCGGGCAGCACGCCCCGCTGGCCCCCGCCTACGGTGAGGGTCGGATCGGCTTCGACACCTACCGGGAGTCGGAGGCGTTCGTGGACACCGGGTCCAAGACCCTTGTGTTCCGACCCTTCCGACAGGCGGACATGAGCCTCTACATCCGGCAGGCTAGTGGGGCGCAGATCCCCACTACCTACACGGCGGGGGCTGCGTCGGGATCCACGGTGGACGGTGCGGGCCTGTTCGACACCGATGAGGTCGGGGCTGTCCCCCCGGAGTTCATGCCTCGCTTCGGGCGTCAGGACATCCCTGTCCGTACCGTGGCCGGGGACGGCATGTTCTTCGGCGTCAACCACCTGTTCGGGGACTCGACGGTCGCCACGGACAACGAGTTGGACTTCGTGGGTGGCACGACGACGACGGGGGCGACCCCGCTCAAGATCGTCACGGGGGCTTCGTCGGGCCTCGACTACGGCCAGTGGAACGCGGGCAACTCGTGGTACCAAGGCCGACTGTACGAGGACGTGAACGCGCGGTCGTCGGACTTGAACCACCCGCTGCGGGGCATCCAACTTCCGCCGTTCCTCGGCGTGGCCCGTGTCTACGGGATCTACGACAAGCGGGACTACGACACCAACGGGTCCGCGTGGTCGGATCAGGGCTTCACCCCGGATGGTGGGCCGACGAGGGGCACGAACCTGTTGCGGACCGCTGCGGACCGGCAGACCTTGTTCATCGTCAAGGGCGGTGCGGCCGACGTGTTCTCCGACCCCCTTGTGGGATCCGGGGCGCACACCTACGTGATCCCCGAGGACGCGATCGACATCACGTTGTCCCCCAACTACGACCCGACGGCCAACGGCGGCACGGGCGAGGTCTTCAACGACCTTGAGTACGTCGTCGAGGTCCGGGTGTTCGGCTTCGCCCGTGGGTTCATCGACCAGAACAACTACGTCCTGCTTCGGGCGGACTCGACACAGAGCCCCCCGGACTTGGTGTCCGACGTGTCGATGGTGATCCCGGCCCCGATGCCCTCCGGTGTTCAGGCGTACACGGCGTACCTGCGGACGGTGTATCAGGGCGACCCCTACATGACGCGGGACGGGGCGACCCTCCAGACGGCGGACTACGAGCACCGCTACGGGCAGATCCCCACGGCGTCGGCCTACCAGTTGACCTTCCCGGTCCAGCAGTACGACACGGACAACGACCCGATCCCCGAAACCCCGAACCCGAGGGCTCTGGAGGTCCTCGCGGTGGCCGACTTCTGGACCACCCTTGGTACGGGCAAGGTCGGTGGCCCGGTGTCCCCCGGCACGGTGACGGACAACGGATACCTCGCGGCCCCCGGAACGCGGATCCCGTCGTCGCAGACGGAGCAGCCGTGGCAACCCGAGCCCCGGGCGTTGACCGAGGGTCAGCCGTCCGACGGTCAGAACTTCGCCTTCGTGGACATCCTGATCTTCGACAATGGGGCGATCACCACCGAGTCCGTGACCATCGAGGATGGCTCGACCACGGTGACCTTGGTCGGCAACACCGACTTCTCGGTGGGGTCCGATGCCGCCACGACGGCGTTGAACCTGACTGCGGCAGTCGCCACGGACAACGAGTTGAGTGCCGTCCTCCGTGTCAGGGCCATTCCCATGGGCAACGTGATCCGGGTCCAGTCCACGGTTCCGGGACGCCGTAGCCCCGAGGTCGTCGTGACCATCGGCCCGGCTGGAAGCAACGCGGCTCCGAATGGGATGACCCTGTTGGCCGCCGGGACGACTTCGCCCCTCCTTGGCGGCGCGAACGTTCCTGTCAACGGCAAGCGGGGCATGTCGGCCACGACGCCCCGGACGCTGGCGGGCATGACCGACCGACTGCCTTTGGGCATCCTCGTCAACGACGCAGACTTCATCGGGGAGGACCCGCTTCGCAAGGGCGTCGCCTACGAGGTCCGTCCCAGTGGCGGGGCCATGAGCACCGAGGCCATGGCTACGATCTCGCCCGATGGTGAGGAGTACGCGCGTCTCAGTGGCCCGGCTGGGTTCATCGCCTTGGTGGATGGGGCCGTCCTCGACTACACGGCGTACAACGCAGGCACGGCCCCGGCGGGGACCAAGAAGTTCCGCATCTACCGTGGTGGCGGGGCGGCCTACGTCCTCAACGATCCGGCTGGAGGCCCTCTGGACTTCACCGCTGGGGGTTGGTCCGACGGCGACGACCCCGTGCTCAAGGGTGCGGTCTTGGCCGGTCGGGCGTACCTTGTGCGGAATGGCTACGAGGAGGCGTTCGCGGGCAACGTCGTCCGGTCCTACGGCGACGAACTCCAGATGGTCATCGTGACCCACGCAATCCCCGGCGAGGGGCTTACCTGTGACCACGGGTACGCCCTCGATGGGATCATCAGCCCCGCTGATTTCGGCAAGGGCTACGCGGCGGCTGACCGGTACCGGCTGGAGGGCAAGCCCCTGATCAAGTCCTCGGCGGACTTGCCTGATCCGGATGTCCCGCTGGCCCCGTACCCGCCCGAGGACCCGGCACCCGATGACGTGTGTCCGTGACCTAGCATGGGGGATGCCCGATGACCCACAGACCTTCCCCTGACTTGGTGGCTTCCCGTTACCGGAGAACCCGGATGGCGGCGGGCAGCGAGGATGACATCCCGCGTCACCTGCCTGTGTTGAAGGGGGCCTACAACGACATGCGGGGGGCTATCCACGATCTCCAACGGAGGGGCATCGCCGGGGACGACTGGCGGGCTAGGAACGACACCAACCGTCCATGGGTCCGCCTCATCGAGGACGGCTACAAGGTGGCCGACGCAGTTCTGTCCACGAGGTCCATTCCAGACCGATCCCGAAAGGGCTTGGAGATGGCCTTCCGGCTGGTGAGCAACTCCCGTCGGATGCCGAAGGACATATTCAAGTGGTGGGACAAGAACGCAAAGCGGTTCGACCTGTTGATCAAGGCCGCCGAGAAGTGGCCGCCCAAGGAAGTCGGCGGGGACGAGTTGTTCACCCTCGGTCCGTTCACCGTTCACAACACCGTGGGGGCCAAGGGCGCGGAACTGGACTCCCTCAAGAGGGGCATTGAACAGGCGGCCAAGGCCATTGGGAAGTCCCGGTTGCCTCCGGGCTTCAAGAAGGTCTTGTACGGGGACATCCACGTTGTCCCTCGGATCGCCAATTCTCACCATGCCGCGTGGTACTTCCCCAGCGATGACAGCCTCTACATGCGACGGTCCAAGAAGACCGGGCTCGACGAGGTTCACGCCCTCATTCACGAGTTGGGGCACCGGTACTGGCGTCGCTTCGCGGACAAGGAAGCCAAGCAGAACTGGTGGCGACACCATAATCAGGTCGAGAGCAAGCAGACCGAAGTGGACATGCCCGATGTGGGCGAGCCCCTTCCCGTCCGGGTCCCAAAGGCCCCCCGTGGATGGCGGCCCACGGTCGAGAGCCGCAAGATGGGTCGGTACTGGTTCAGAGGCCCCAACGGGCAGGACATGCTGTCCATTGACGACATGCGAATCTACCGCTTGTTGTCGAAGCAACAGAAGGCCCAGAAGAACTTCCCGACCCCCTACTCGGCCAAGGACGAGGAGGAGCACTTCTGCGAAGCCCTCGCCTTGTACGTCATGGGGGTCTTGCCGGATGAACACGAGGTTCCGTTCAAGGACGTGTGGGGCTGACCGACAAGGGTACGATGGCCCCTTGGAGGACAACCTCGCATGACCACGCCGCTTGTCTCGTGTCGAACGACCGTCGTGACCCCGGACACGCAAGAAGCCTTGCGTCGTCTGGAGGTCGCCGTGAAGGACGCCTACGACGGACGGGTCACCGTGGAGTACGGGGGCGTCAAGGCCCCTCTGGCGTCGTGGGAGGGGGTCGAGACGGACTCCGGGCCACTGTCCCTGCCCGCACCCCTGTCCATGCGTCCCACGGGCCGTGAGGTCTATCTACGGCTGTCTGGTGAAGGGTCGCACATGGCCCGGCTGGCTGCCTTGTGGGGCATCGCCATTCCCTTGGGGTTCATGCCGTGGGACCGATACCCTGTCCCGTCCGCGACGGAGTCCGTGTTCCACTACTTCGGGCCGTGGGGCACGGTGGCTGACTTTCTTCACGGCGAGGGTCGTGGGGATCTGGCGTGGCCCTCCGTGTGCTGTGCCGCGCAGATCGACGTGGGGACGTGGGGTGGCGGCCAACTGGTCGAGCGCACGGTCCAGACCCACTTGCACCGGCTGGGGGTCCACTGTGGTCCCATCGACGGGGAGATCGGCCCCGTGACGCTGGCGGCGCTGCGATCCCTCGGCTTTGGGGGCATGGCATTGTCCGAGGCCGCCGAGGCTCTCAAGGGCATGAAGACCCCGCACCTCGCCAAGAACTCGGAGGAGCGGCAGCGCGGATCACTTGTTCTCGGTGGCTACCCTATGGAAGCGTTTACCTCCGGTGGTGTCCACACCGTCAAGACCCGCACGGGCTACGCGATCACCGTGGACGGACCCGGACGGTTGATCTTGTCCATCGGAGAAGGAGACTGAATGTCTGGCAACGTGCCCCTGTGGTTCCCCGATGGTGTCCCCGAGGGCATCCGTCGGATCGACGACCCCGATGTGGTCCACCGTCGGGTCCAGAAGGGCGTCAAGGACTTGGTGGACCGGAAGTGGTCTCGGATGGCCCCTGTGGCGGACAAGATCGCACGCGGCCAGCGTTCGTGGTGGAAGCGTTTGTTCATCGGCTCCCCCGAGGTGGACCCGAAGTGGCTTACCCACGCACTGTACCGGCCACGAGATTGGCCGCCGGGTTTGACGCAGGAGGAGAAGGACAAATTGGCCGTCCTTCGACGCCTGCGGGACATGGGCAACTACCGGACGAAGCCCCTGAAGCCCGCAGACCTGGACAATGCCCCGACGCGAGATCAGATCCTCGACGCCCTCAAGATGATGGTGCTGGACTTTGGCCCCACCTTGTCGCGCATCTGGTCATCGTACAATGACATGCTCTACCGAGTGGGCAGCGAGATCGAGCCCCTGTGCGAGCAAGCCTATGATGAGCCCTGTTACAAGGGCGAGGGGGCGGGTCTCGTGGCCGGGGACGTGGACCTTGCGTTGAGGATCAACGCCTTCCGTGGTGTCATCAGCCCGGAGGGGAACAAACTGCTGATGGACTTCCTGCGCCTCTACCGTCGCGCTTGACCCCTGTACGGGGGGTCGGGCATCACCCCGCCGCCGGGTATGGGTCGTGGCGAGGAGGCATCGCATGGGTTCGTCCGTCCACGAGAAACTCAAGGCCATTCGTGAGAAGCACGACATCGACCTCCCCCGCCCACCGAACCTGCGGGAGACGGTCCATAAGCGGGACGGCACCGATGCCCCGCTCACGCTGAGGCCCTACCAGCAGCAGATGGTCGTACACTTGATGGCGATGAAGCGGTTCATCGTTGGTGACGACACCGGATTGGGTAAGTGTCAGACCTATGATGCCCTCGTCCTCACGGACCGGGGGCTGATCCCGATGGGCGAGATCGCGGACTGGTCATGCATGGACCCCGACACGTTCCGGGATCTGGATCAACCCCTTCACGTCTTGGTTGGCGGGGACAGGCTTCCTGTCCGTCGGTTCTACTACGGCGGGGTCAAGCCTACGATCACGATGGCTACCCGATACGGGTTCGTGAACACGGGGTCCCATGTCCATCCCGTGCTGGTCTTGCGGAATGGGCAGCACCAGTGGGTCGAGTCCCGCGAACTGGTGGAGGGGGACTACCTCTGTGTTGATCGACGGGTGCAGGACTTCCCTGTGGAGGAGCCCATCCTTCCTGACGGCCCCGGCCCCGACAGGATGTCCCCCGACTTGGCCCGTTTCCTTGGCTACTACGTCGGGGAAGGGGGGCTTACCTCCAAGTATCAGGTTCGCATCACGCAGAGCCCCGAAGTCAATCCCGAGGTCCATGCGGACCTCCTTCGCCTGTTCCAGACGGTGTTCGGGAAGGCCCCTCGTGATCCAGAAGGGTCAGAACTCCGCGTCAATGACGTTCGGCTTCGTCGCTGGCTGGCCGATGCCGGGCTCGGGTACACCCGGTCTTTGGACCGGGAGGTTCCAGCCTGCATCCTTCGGGCGACAAGGGAGTCCAACCGGGAGTTTCTTCGTGGCCTGTTCGAAGGCGAGGCGCACGCCGGGCGCACGCACATCGAGTTTGCCACGGCGTCGGAAGCCCTCGGGAAGCAAGTGCAGGTCATGTTGCTCCGGTTCGGGATCGTCTCCAACCGGAGCCCCAAGAAGATCAAGGGCCGGGATCACACCTACTGGCGCATCACGATCTGCGGCCGGGACGCCGAGGTCTTCCGTGACCAGATCGGCTTCGTATCGACCCGCAAGGGGGACGCCCTGCAAGCCTGTCTGGACCGGCCCCGGAACACGAACCACGATGTGATCCCCGGAATCTCCGGGCTGGTCGAGGATGTCCGGGACGCGCTTCGGGCAGCGACCGCCCGTGTCGGTTCCAACGGGGTGCGGCGGGGCACGGGGCTCAAGCAGTTCGGGGTGTCCTTCGTCAACACCTTGAACAACATCAAGAACTACGGGCGGAACCCCACCTACGAGTTCATCGCTCGTTGCGTTGCCCTGTTGCGTGAGCACGCCCCGGATGCTGAGGTCATCGCCCGGCTGGAGCACTTCCTCGACAACCGGTATTTCTACGACCCCGTGGTGTCCCTGTCCCACGGGGAGGAGGAGGTGTTCGACATCGAGGTGGACGATCCCCGGCACTGCTTCACGAGCAACGGGGTCGTGAACCACAACACGGTCGAGACGATCTCGGGCCTGTGTCACCTGTGGAAGCGCGACCCGGACATGAAGGCGGTCGTCCTGACCAAGAAGTCCTCGGTCCCTCAGTGGGAGGACGAGTTCGCCAAGTTCACCACGGGCGTCAACGTGATCATGGCCGTCGGGAACCCGAAGCAGCGGGCTGTGGCCCACGACGAGTGGGAGAACGCCACAGGCCCGACGGTCCTGATCCAAGGCTACACGTCCGCGTGCAACGACTTCGGCCGGCTCCAACACTGGGGCGGCTACACGCTGGTCATGGACGAGGTCACCGTGGTCAAGACCTCGACCACGCGCGTCCACAAGGTCTGCAAGCACCTGTCCGATCAGGCGGACCGCTGTTGGGGCCTGACAGCGACGCTGATCAAGAACAACCTCATGGAGGGCTACGGGATCTACCGCGTCGTGGTGCCGGACCTGTTCAGGATGACGGCCAACGCCTTCATGCAGAACTACTGCATCACCCGTATGCAGCGGGTCGCGAACGGACGCATGGTCCCGCAGATCGTGGGGTACCGACAGTCGGACATCGAGAAGTTCCGGGACCAGATCGACCTCTACTACTTGGGGCGGCCCAAGCACGCTGTCGCCACGGACCTCCCTGTCCTGACGACCAAGAACGTCAAGGTGGGCCTGACCAAGTTCCAGCACGAGAAGTACCAAGAGGCCCTCGGGGGGCTTCTGGAGTTGGGTTCCGGCGACGAGCGCGAGACGACGCAGTTGACGGCCCTGATCTACTGCCAGGAGATCGTGAACCACCCCGCCCTCATCGAGTACCCCGACTACTCGTCTGAGAAGCTCGATGCCCTCGTGGACATGCTGACCGACGGCGGGGACCTGCACGACGAGAAGGTCATCGTGTTCACCCGGTTCAAGGAGATGGTGAACACCGCGATCCCCGTGCTGGAGAAGGCCGGGATCCGCTGTACGCGCGTGACCGGGGACGAGTCGGAACAGGACCGACGGGAAGCCATGAACGCCTTCCAGAACCCGGACGACCCGACCAAGGTGATCTGGATCACGATGGCGGGCGGCGACGCGATCAACCTGCAAGCGGCCAAGGCCATCGTGTTCTACGACACGCCGTGGTCCGCCGGGGACTACATCCAGATTGTCGGGCGCATGATCCGCATCGGGTCGGAGCACGACACCTGTTATGCGATCCACCTCGTCTGTCGGGATACCATTGACGAGCGCGTCCAACAGGTCGTGCGGAAGAAGATGAACCTCATCGAGGGTGTCCTCGGTTCCCGGGTCAAGGGCGAGAAGGGGGAGGACTTGGTGTACGACGCGGGGTCGGAGGTCAAGGACCTGTACGACACCATGATCGCGGACGCCCGGTCGTCCGTTCTCGGGAGCCTGTGATGCAAGGATTGTTGCCGGTCGAGACTTCGCTGTCCTACTTGCGTCGGATCCCACAGCGTAGGGGGGACAGTTTTCTTGGCGCGGTTCCCACGGTGATCCTGCCCGCAAGCCTTGGGTTCCCTGTGGAATGCCTTGAGGATCAGTTGCAATCGTCTCGCGTCGAGGACCTCCTTCGGGAGCGGTGCCCGATTTCCGACGGGTACGGGGCCATGGTCCAAGGGTTCTGTGTCCCCGTGAAGGATGACAGAGAGCACGGGTATCCCTACGTGTACCGATACATCCTGCGGTGCGACGATTGCCGGGTCGAGTTCCCGCACCCGTACATGGTCCACGACGCCCTGTGGGAGGACCACGGGGTCGGGGAGGGGATCCTGTGCAAGCCTTGTCTGGAGGCCCGTGTGGGCCGCCCGTTGACGCGGGCTGACCTTAGCGACGTTCCCTTGAACACTTGGTCCGAAGTCCTTGCGATGTTCCCGGAGGCTGTGTGATGGACACCGAACAGGTCAAGCAGTGGATCGAGGCAGACGGATGGAAGATCCAGTCCGGCCCGTTCTACAACACGAACCTCGCGGCCAAGAAGGGTCGCCACGTCTGGGCGATCAAGACGGTCCTGTCCAAGCATGATTTGGACCGTCGGGGGATCAAGGTGGACAAGAACGCCCCGCCCGGGTCGAAGCGCACCGTCCGATTCCTCGGCGTGCTCGACGACGAGGGGAACCTCGTGGGGGTCCGCCACATCACCACGTCGGAGCGCAAGCGTCTCGGACGCGGTCGCAAGCGTGGTCGAGGCAAGGGACGTGGAACGGGGGGTGCCCTCCCCCGCAGTTCGGGTACACAACCCACACAGCAGGCCGATGACACTGTGGAGGCGATGGATGGCAACACCTGATCCCGATTGCCCCCTCTGCGGGGGGTCTGGCATGGTCGAGTCCGACCGCAAGGAGCCGCACCCTCCGTACTATGAGCGGTGCGGCTGTGTTCTGCGCCGGGACGTTCTGGAGAACGTGGAGCGGGGCATGAAGGGGTTGTCCCACGCACCGAAGATCAAGACCAGCCCCCTCTTGGACCGGACGGGGGAGAACCTGTGGATCACGGCGGGCAAGGAGTTCGAAGCACACTTGCGGCATGTGGCCGTCCGCCAGCCCTCGTCGTGGCTCTTCCGTGTCACGTCGGACGCGGAACTGGTCACCGCATGGCTTGCCACGACGGCCCTGCAAGGGGGCGAGATCATCGACCCCGATGCGTACATGGTGAGCACCAAGTTCTTGACCATCCCCGACCTTGTGGTCCCCCCGGATCTCGTGGTGATCCGCATGGGGATCAAGGTGGCCCGGAACAGTGCAGCCCCCGAGGTCTTGGCCGAAGCGATCCAGACCCGGTTCCACGAGGGCAAGCCGACGTGGTTGTGGGACGACCCCGGACACCCGTTGAACGCGGGGCACCTGTTCTGGTCCAGCGAGGTCGGCCGGGTCCTTTCCGGCTGGGATCGTGTGTCCAGCCTTGACGCGGCCCAGCAGTCCAGAACTCCGACGGGGAAGCCCCGGAGGGCCAAGTCCATGCCCCGAACGACACGGAAGACCCTGCGTGGTGGAGGTGACCAGTGAAGGATCTGTTGCGATCCACGTTCCGGGATGGCCCCAGCGACGATGCCACCCTGTTCCTGCGGAACGCGCAGGCGCTTCGGGACTCCGGGCTCGGTTTCGACATCCCCGAGGACGGAGTCCTGTGGAACTACGTCAAGGACTTCATCGCCAACCACCACCACGTCCCGGACGCCTCGACGATCCGAGGGCACTTCGAACGAGTGGGTCAGGTCTCCGTCCTCGACCGGCTGGACATCGTCTGCGTCGAGAAGCCCCGGACGCAGGGGGACTTCCTGCAACTCCTCGACGCCCGGATCGAGGATCGCAGGATCCGTGTCGTCAGTGAACTGCTGTCCGAGGCAGCCCGCATCGTGGACACGGGGATCACGGTCAAGGAAGGCCGCGAGGAGCGGATACTCAAAGGTCCGGCCCACGCCGTCCGGTACGTCCTTGATCGCAGCCACGAGGTCATCACCCCCGTCACGGGCGTTCGCCTGTCCGGCGACGTGACTTCGGACGGTGACTCCTTCGTCAAGGAGTACGAGCGGGTCGAGACGGACCCCTTGGCAGGCATCGGCCAGTTCGTCGGCATCAAGCAGATGGACGAGATGCTCAAGGGGGCCAAGCGGGGCGAGTTGTGGACCCATGCGGCGTTCACGGGCGGCTTGAAGTCCACCCTTGCGCTGAACTGGCACTACAATCAGGCGGTCTACTACCGGCACTCCAGCATCCTGTTCTCGCTGGAGATGCCATACCAGCAGGTCCGCCGGATCCTGTACGCCATGCACTCGGCCCACGAGAAGTTCGCTGAGGTCCGCAAGTCGTTGGGCATCGGCAAGAGCATCGACTACTCGCAGATCCGCGACGGCGAACTTCCGCCTGAGCACAAGAAGTTCCTGCTCGACCATGTGGTGCCGGACTTCAACGACCCCGCCAACCGCTATGGACACATCCACATCGAGGTGGCCGACCCGGACAAGTCGGACTTCACGGTCAATGATCTGAGGACCCGCTCGGAACTCCTGTACCAGAAGGACCCTGCGATCCAGATGATCACCGTGGACCACGCCGGGCTGATGCAGTCTCGGAACCGGTACTCGGGGACCACGGAACGTCTCAACGAGGTGATCCGAGACTTGAAGCGCCTCGCCATGTCGTTCAACCGGGGGGCGGGGATCGCGGTCATCACCCTGTTCCAGATCAGCCGTGAGGGCTTCAAGTCTGCCGAGAAGTCCGGGGGCCGGTACAACCTGACCCACCTCAGTTACGCCAACGAATGTATCCCTTCGGA
>Ga0180433_10004484_pt1 | contig 19571 bp, 16 predicted proteins | sample SS_ome_8_FD_132980 | JGI IMG/M metagenome (GOLD analysis project Ga0180433, IMG submission 132980) | Hypersaline lake sediment archaeal communities from the Salton Sea, California, USA - SS_1_D_1 metaG | ecosystem: Environmental > Aquatic > Non-marine Saline and Alkaline > Hypersaline >... | reverse complement strand
ATTGTATCAAAATAACACTTTAATCTCATCGGGTGCCGCCCATAAACCATTTGTTGGATTTCAAACAATAAAGTTTCCCAAGCTTATTGCAGGAGAATACACTATCAAAATATATCGTAAAATCGGAAACGATACTAAGAATTATATTGGATTTGGATCAGCCAAAATAGAAGAGGACTTAGTTCTACATATCTATTGCACATGGCAAAAAAGCATTAAACTAAATGCGCATGACCAATATGATATCAATGTAAAAGATATCGATCTGGTTTTGTTAAAAGATAACATCGTTGTATTAAGGAATATTACAGGAGATGCTAAAGAGACGACACTAAATGTGCCGTTCAATCTTTTTGATTCATATGCACTACTAAAAGGTAAACAGATTAAAGGAAAAATGCTGAGTTTTCCTTTCAATTTATCTGATCCATATGTGTTGAAAGCATTTTACAAAGGTTTTATCATTTATGATGACGAAATATCAAGGTTGCAAAAATCAGTTGATATAGATATACATCTTTATAGCCTAACTGTAGATATAGAGGATAAATTGGAATTACATCCAGGAGTGGATGTCAGACCTTTTTTAACTAGCTCCGAGATGTACAGACCTCTTGAGATAATACCAAAAAATATGGGAAATGGCAAATATTTATTCGAAAGATTACCAGCTGCGACATATGAATTTCATATATCATATGGGACTTTTTTAGATATAAAAACCATACATATACCAGGAGACGGGGATTATGCAAACATTAGATTTGCTGCAAATTTTGATCTTACCACTGAGTTACTTAATTCCCGTGGGGAATACATTCAAGATATAAATCACAAGATAGAGATAACCAGAGGCGGATGGAAAATACATGAACCAATATTATCTGGTGAAATCATTAACCTACCCCCTGGCAAATATACCATTAATGTTTATTCAGAAAGTAAATTAATCGGATCAAAAAGCATAGAACTAACAAACAACAGAAATATAAAAATTGTTACAACAATTGAATCAATTCTGCCGACTATAGTTACAGGAATAGTTTTGATATTCATTGGGGAACTTGTTGTGTTGCTCCTTCTTTTTAAAAAATTATCATTAAACTCATTCTTAAAATTGATGGCCATGGCAATTATACTTGCATCTTTGTTTCAACCTTGGTGGATGTTAGATGCTGCAAGTGACAAAGATTTAACCGAAAAAAACAGTGCGATGTACATAATTCCACCAACAATGATAGATAGCATTAGATACGAAGACAAATTATATCTTGATCTTGCTACAATACCAGAAGTGTTTACAAATTTTTTAGAAATACTATTAATCATCGTTTGTTCTGGCCTTGTTCTAATGGGAATCAGCTTCATACCAAATGTTGTCTTGAGAAGACATTTTTCCATAGGATTAATATCCGCTAGCATCTTATTTCTTATTTTAGTATCCGCTGCATTTTCTCTTGGCATGTCAAAAATATGCGAGATGAGTCTTGGAAGTCTGCAAGGTGAAGAAATACTAGATATAACACTACCAACTGGCGAAACCGCCTATATGGCTGCCAATTGGGGCCTAGGAATCGGCTTTTATCTTTGCATTGTTCCAACTCTAATTCTTGTGGCTGCTGGAACCATAGACTTCTTGAGAAAAAAGAAATGGCTAAAGCTATCTTTTATAAAAAGGTAATTTAGAACTACTTTTTTGATAAGTTTTTCAATCTATCTACACCGCCTATATTTCTTATTATATTGTACACTGTTTCAGGCACAAGGCCCATCCATGATTCATCATTTATGATTCTTCTGCGTATTTCCTTTCCAGAATATTTATCTCGGTCATAAAAAAGTGTTTCTTTAACAACATATCCTTTCTTTGAAAATAGACGTTTTGTAAGAGAATTATTTGAAAGAACAACATCAAAATCCGACATAATTGATACGACATGATCCACCCATTTAGGATAGTTGTGTATATCTGGTATTAACACCACTCTGTAGTTTTTTACCCCTATTTTTTTTAGAGATTTTTCTATCATAAGCTTTCGTTCGTCTGAGGTAAAAGGATTTTCTAAAGTATTATCATATTGGGATGACCCTATTCCTATGATAATTTCATCATATTCAGAATACACACCTTGTATTAATTGTAGATGCCCCTTATGGAATGGTTGAAATCGCCCTATGAGTAAGGAATTCATATCAAAACAAAAAGAGAATGCAGATAATTAATATAAAACATTACTCTTTTTCCAATGAGGATCCGGAGAAATCATGACTCTTCTGTTCTTTTTTCCTAAAATCTTGAGTAGCCGAGATTTTTTTCTCTGATTCTAACTCAACTTTTCCAGTTACCTTTGGAGGTCTTATGTTTTTTAGCTTTCTAAGCAACTCATCCTTTCCCGCACCGGTAAGAGCATTCTCTATAACATCATTTAACGTTTCAACTGGTATAACCTCTATTTTATCAGCATATTTATCCTCAATAAGTACATCGTTAAGATTCGATTTTGGAACTATAACCTTTTTTATACCCGCCTCTGCGGCTGCCTCAACCTTCGCCGTGACACCACCAATAGGAAGAACGGTACCCCTAATGCTAAGGGAACCAGTCATTGCTACATCCTGTCTTATGGGTACGTCCTCCATTGCAGAAATAACCGCAGTTATCACAGATAGGCTTGCTGAATCTCCTTCTAGCCCCTCATAAGTACCGATAAATTGGATGTGTATATCATGCTTAGAAATATCTCTACCCATGTATTTTTTAGCTATTGCAGATATGTTAAGAACTGATTCTCGGGCAATTTCACCGAGTTTTCCAGTAGCTATAATTCGCCCCTCTGATCGAGATCCTGCAGGTGTAACTTCTGCAACAATGGGCAAAATCATGCCAGAGAATTCACTCATAGAAGGATCTGCAGAATGCACAGCCAATCCGTTGACCACACCTACTTCTTCCCCATGTATTCTAAAAGAACGATAATCCTTACGTTGATCAATAGCTCTATCCACAACTTGCTGCTCCAAAGATTTTGCTATTTTCTTTGCTTTTAAAACATGTTTCGGCGTTACAATTTTATCTCCCTTTTCAAAAGCAATATCTCCAGCAGATCGAATCAGGCCTCCTAGTTCCCTAAGGCGCAGAGAGAGTTTACCCTTCCTACCTGCACGTCTCTGAGCCTCGTGAATAATCTCAGCAACAGCGCCTTTATCAAAATGAGAAATCTTACCATCTTTAGCAATCTCCTGAGCGACAAAACGGATGAGTTTGCTCCTATTTTCACCATTATCACTCATACTGCTATTCAGATAAATCTCATAACCATACCCTCTTATCCTAGATCGTAGAGCTGGGTGCATTCCTTTAAGTGCATCTAAATTCCCTGCGGAAACCAAGATGAAATCACATGGCACTGGTTCAGTTTTTACCATAGCCCCAAAGCTTCTGTCGGATTGGCCAGTAATTTGAAATTTTTTCTCCTGGATTGCAGTAAGGAGATGTTGCTGAGATGGAAGATTTAACGTATTAATTTCATCAATATACAAAACACCCTTATGTGCTCTATGTATTGCCCCTGCCTCGACGAGCTGATGCGGAGGAGTCTCCAGACCAGCAGATTGGAAAGGATCATGTCTTACATCTCCAAGCAGAGCACCAGAATGAGCGGCTGTGGCATCAATAAAGGGTGGCGTATCGGTTTTATCATGAGCAACTAAGACTTTTGGAACCTGGTGTAACTCCTGACGTTGCGTTAACGCGCCTCTTGAAAATATTAGAAAAATCATAACCGCAGCGATTACACCAAAAATTGCATATTCAATATGTATCTCACCCTCACCCCCAGATAAAATTGGGAAAATTGCTGCAAATATGGAAAGGGCAATAATCATAAAAACGATGGTTATTATCATACTGCTTTGTTGTTCTTTTTTCTTTTTGGCTTCTGCCCTCTGAACTTTAACAATCTCTTTTGCCTTACTTCCAGGAACAACCCGTATGTGTGGTGTATTAGAGTCTTCATTATTAGGATAAGCGATTATATCTTCCAATTCTTCCTTGGGCAGGAATGCAGTCATTGCCCGAGCCACCATAGATTTTCCGGTACCTGGATCGCCGATAAGCATAACATGGCGCTTCTGTTCTGCAGCCTTTCTAACAATGTCAACAGCTTGATCCTGACCTATAACCTGATCCAACAAACGTTCAGGAACGTCTATCTCCTTAGTAGTTTTAAATTTCTGAGATTTAATCCAACTATCAATAGATTGCATTTTCTCTTTATCGGATCCCCTTGAAGATTTTTCATCTTTGTTTTGTTCCTCTGTCACCATATTCACCATATCAGTAAAATCATTATTATACGTAGCAATATTCTATCTAAATATCTTACACTGTTGAATAATAGATGCATATATCAACTTTTCTTTTAAAAAAAAGTTTATCGTATCACTGATATTTTGAAATAAAAACGTTTCATTTTAAAAAGTACCATATCAATAAAGACATAATACCAATTATCACAAAAAATATCCAAATGATATACCCTATCCTAATACGAGCAAGCCACTTAGCTTTTTTCTCAGGCGTATCAAAAAATCTTCCCAATATGGGATCGTTATCTAATGATGTCATATTAAATCTTTTTTGATTCCAGTATAGTTTTAATCCGTTTTCTTCTGAAGAAGTCCTCTCGTTCTCGTTCCTCTAATTGCATCTCGATATACTTCCAAGTGGCATATAGCTTAGGGATTAAAGTGTTTTCTAAAACGTTTACTCTCCTTTTGGTTTTTTCTATTTCAACTGCCAGGGATTTAATACCACCTTCAAGATCCGCTAGTTGAATTAATTTTGATACAAGAACATTAAACTTTCTCTGTGAATCATCAAGTTTTGAGCATGTTTCAAAAAAACCATAAATTGGTTTAATAGTGGTTTTTATGCCATCTGCATTCATTTTAGGTATCTTTACACCCATTATATTATCATTCTCAAAAGATATTTCGCCGACGTCTTCGGTTAGTCGCGATATATCATCAACCATTTTTTCACCCATGATCATCTGGGCCTGTATAAGTGATAAAAATGCTGCCTCAAATTCTTCATCCATTTCACCAGATAACTTGTTTCTTTTCTCAATTAGATCAAAGAACCTTTCAACCAGTGCATCGCGTTTTTCTTCGAGTAATTTGTGCCCCTTCTCGGCTAACGTAAGTTTCTTACGAATTTCAAGAAGTTCCATTCTTGTTGGGTTCACGCCGTCAAGTATTTGCTCGACCATTTCTATTACTCTTCTTTTCCATCTTTTGGAAGATATTTTTTGATATATTTCTCATCAATTTTTTTAAGTTCAGAAGCAGGTAATCTCGAGAACAAATCCCAGCCAATAGAGAGAGTTTGTTCAATACTTCTACCTTCATGACTATCTTGTGAAACAAATTTCTTTTCAAATTCTAAAGCGAAATTTAAAAATTTTCTATCCCTTTCAGATAATGCATCTTCACCTACAATTGCCACAAGATCTCTAAGATCGCATCCTTCAGAATAAGCAGCATACAACTGATTTGATACGCCTGCGTGATCCTCTCTGGTTCTGCCATCTCCAATGCCTCTATCCATTAAACGAGAAAGACACGGTAAAACAGCTATAGGTGGATAGATGTCCTTTTTGTGAAGTCCCCTTTCTAAAACAATCTGTCCTTCAGTTATATAACCGGTTAAATCAGGAATTGGATGAGTAATATCATCATCAGGCATAGTAAGCATAGGTATTTGCGTAATAGACCCTTTTTTACCTTTAATTCTACCTGCCCGCTCATAAATAGTTGCAAGGTCCGTATACATGTATCCAGGATATCCTCTTCTCCCAGGAACTTCTTCTCTTGCTGCTGCAATTTCTCTTAATGCTTCAGCATAGTTTGTCAGATCAGTAAGTATAACAAGAACTTGCATGTCAAGGTCAAAAGCAAGATATTCCGCACAGGTCAGTGCCATACGTGGCAAGATAACTCGCTCGATTGTAGGATCATCTGCAAGATTTAGAAACATTACTGTTCTTTCAAGCGCACCCGTATTTTCAAAGTCTTTAATGAAAAGATTTGCTTCTTCAGATGTTATGCCCATTGCACAAAAAACTACAGCAAATTTTTCTTCTTTTCCAAGAACCTTTGCCTGCCTTGCTATTTGGGCAGCAAGTTCGTTGTGAGGAAGTCCAGAAGCAGAGAATATTGGCAGCTTTTGTCCACGAACCAATGTATTAAGTCCATCTATAGTTGAGATACCCGTCTGGATAAACTCCTGAGGATATTCTCTAGCATAGGGATTTATTGGATTACCATTAATGTCTCTTCTATCCTTGGGTATGATTGGTGGCGCATCATCAATTGGATTTCCTGTTCCATCAAACACCCTTCCAAGCATATCCTTTGCAACACCCAGTTTCATAGTTTCCCCGATAAAACGTGCCGAAGTTTTGTCGGTGTCAAGTCCTTTTGTTCCTTCAAAAACCTGAACAATAGCCCTATCTGAAAATGCCTCAAGAACCTGGCCTGTACGTTCTTCGCCATAGGATGTCTTGATTTTTACAACCTCATTGTATGCAACATCCTTTATACCTTCAACAATTATTAAAGGACCAGCAACTTCAGATACTGTTGTGTACTCTATGTCTTTGTTGCTCATTTTTACTTACCCCCTTTCATGAGAGAATCTATTTCCTTTTCAAAGTTATTTTCTACTGTTTGGACTCTCCTCTCAAATTCCTTATTTGGAATAGTACTCATTCTGGCCAAATTCTCGCGGGATTTCATGGAAAATATATCATCCATATGTACATTTTTATCAACGGCTTCTTGCAACTTATCTGAAAACTTAAGCATAATTCTGAGCATCTCATATTGCTTATTACTGGGACAGTATGTATCAACTTCATGAAAGGCACTTTGCTGAAGAAAGTCTTCTCGCACCATCCTCGCACTTTCAAGAAAAGCTCTTTCCTTTGGGGGAAGTGCATCCGGTCCGACAAGTTTCACGATTTCTTGAAGTTCCGATTCTTTCTGAAGTAGTGCCATGGCTTTATTCCTGAGTTTAAGCCAATCTTCGCCAACCTCCTTTTTCCACCAACCATTTACCTCATCAAGATGAAGAGAATATGATTTTAACCAGTTAATTGATGGAAAATGCCTTTTGTCTGCAAGATCAGAATCAAGTGCCCAAAATACCTTAACAATACGCAATGTATTCTGAGCAACCGGTTCAGAGAAATCACCCCCAGGTGGAGAAACAGCACCTATAACAGACACTGATCCTTCTTTGTCTTTTGACCCAAGTAGTTTTACTCTTCCTGCCCGCTCATAGAATTCGGCAAGTCGTGAAGCTAGATATGCAGGATATCCTTCTTCCCCAGGCATTTCTTCAAGTCGACCGGATATTTCTCTCATTGCCTCTGCAAGTCGTGAAGTACTATCTGCCATAAGAGCAACATCATAGCCCATATCACGATAATATTCCGCTATCGTTATACCAGTGTAAACACTTGCATCTCTAGCAGCCACAGGCATATTAGAGGTATTGGCAATTAAAACAGTTCGACTCATTAAAGGTTCACCCGTCTTTGGGTCCACTAATTCTGGAAACTCCCGCAAAACATCAGTCATTTCATTTCCACGTTCACCGCAACCCACATAGACAACAACCTGGGCATCACTCCATTTGGCAATCTGGTGAAGCATAACCGTTTTTCCAGTACCAAATCCTCCAGGTATTGCGGCTGTGCCTCCCTTGGCAACTGGGAAAAATGTATCAATAACACGCTGTCCAGTAATAAGTGGCAACGATGGATCATATTTTTTTGCTACTGGCCGGGGTTTACGAACTGGCCATCTCTGAAGCATCTGAAGTTTTACATCCCCTTTGTCTGTTGTAACTACTGCAATATCATCTTCGACTGTATAATCACCCTCTTTTTTTACTGATGAAATTGTACCTTTTACATCCGGTGGAACAATTATTTTATGAACAATAATCGAGGTTTCTTGAACTTCTCCGATAACATCACAACCATTGACTTTACCACCTGGCTTTGCAACTGGTTTGAAGTGCCATTTCTTTTTTCTATCTACTGCATGTGCTTCCACACCACGTGAAATAAAATTACCGGTTTCCTCATATATGGCAGGTAACGGTCTTTGAATACCATCATATATGTTTGTTAAAAGTCCAGGTCCCAACTCAACAGAAAGAGGCATGCCAGTAGAGATAACTTTTTCTCCAGGTTTTAAACCATTTGTATCTTCATATACCTGTATAGTAGCAACATCCCCATTCAAACGAATGATTTCACCGATAAGATTCTCGTCTCCCACTCTTACCACGTCATACATTTTCGCTCCACGCATGTTATCTGCTTCTATGACTGGACCTGAGATTCTGACCATTCTTCCTTCTTGCGATTTTTTAGACATCTATTTTAGCCTCCAAATCTATCTTTATTTATTGATTTCAACTCCAACCGCTTTTTTTATCAAATGTGAAACAAAGTCCACATGATCCTTTCTACGTCCCTTTTTATCAGGTATCTCTACAATAATAGGGACATTATTTCTTAATCTGTATTCTTTCAAATCTTTACCCAAATTTTCTGCAATTTTTTCATTTATAAAAACGATTCCAATGTCATCTCTTTCAGATATTTGATTCCAAAGTTTAACTTCATTATCTTCAGAAATGTATATTTCTTGTATGCCTGCAAGCCGTAGACCAACTGCAGTGTCCTTATCACAGAGAGCAGCCAACTTCATCAACTTGCCTCCCAAGTTAGATAACTTTTAATCATTTCAGATGGAAGAGTCTCACCTATGCCTTTTGCAATAATCTTTAAGTTCCTTATCTCAAATTCTTTGGAAACAATGAATCTGATAGTAGGACCAATACTAACGTAATTCTGTGTGGAAATATCCGTAACTAATTTCAAAAAAAGACCATCAAGAGCATTTTCAAGGACTTGCACAGATCCTTCACGGTTATAACGCTCTATAGCATCCTTCAAGACACCATAATAGGATGTACCTTCAAGACTGGAAATCACTTGAGATATCTCATCAACATCGACCATTTCTTTAAATTTCCAAGATGCTATTTCCTGCCCCGATCCAAGGAACAGTTTTTCATATGATTCTTTTGTGTAGTTAAGTTGCTTTGCTCTTAAAACATTCTTGATGTTACATATATCAACCATATTTTTGACAAATTTCTGTTTTGCCTGTCCACATTTGTATGGTACTTTCACCTGTTTAAATCTGTTAATTATGTAGATATCCATTATATTATCAATTGTTAAAAAATCAACATTCTTATCAGAGAGAGCATGAATTACTTCTTCGCCAAAACCATAGCTCTTAAGTATATCAGATAAATCCTCTTTTTCAGTTTCCATGATTTTTTGTAACAACCTTTTTGTATTTACCAAAATAGCATGATTAATTACTGTTTCATCACTTTTTTTCCCTTCTAGTTTATTTTTAAGCTCGTTTTTAATTAGATAAATATCAATCTTTTCGAGATACACATCATAGAAATCTTTCATTTTCTTTGAACTATCTTTCCGCATCATCTCTACAATTTGAATAAATGCATTATCCAGAGACTGTTGTATATCATATGTATTTTCGCCATTTACGTCATAATCTTTTGATGTGTTTAATAACTCCTTAAAACCTGATAAACTCTTACTATCTAGCATACGATTGAGTTCGTTCTCTGAAACGAATGGGTTTCCCATAGCCTCAAACTTTGCATTAGGGTAGACAAATTTGAGATAGGTAGAAAAAGGACGAGAGATAATCAATACAGCTCCAGCTATTACGGAGATGACAAGAACCCAGAACGGGTAATTATATGGATCAAAGATTATCTCAAACAAATATACCTACTCCGTTTTTTATGAGAAAAGCAGCTTTCCCACCTTTACCCGTATTTTGTCTTTTTTCCTTTCAAGTATACCATCAAATGTATTGTCAAGAGTTATTTGTCCATCAGTCGACTTAAGGACTATTCCACCAGAAGCATCTACGTTACCAGTTACTTTCAAACCCAGGTTTTTAGCAATTTCTTTGTCTTCATCTTTAGACACAATTGCAAAGCATTCCCCACTGAGTTTTTTTAGTCCCTTTTCTGTGAGATTAGTAACTATTTTCTTGTACTCTTCTCCACTGAACCCCGATAATTTTTGATATGCCTTTGTAAAACATTCCTCAATTATTTTTTCTTTTGCTTTCATTGCCTCTCTTTTTGCATCCTGACTTGCTTTTGAAACTAAGATTTTTTTGAGGTTTTCACCGTGTCTCTTACCATCAGCAATCATTTTCTCACATTCGTGTTCTGCTTCTTTTTTTGCATCTTTAATAATATCAGATGCTTGCTGCTCTGCTTTTTCCATTATTGCTTGTATTTCTTTTTCTGAATCTTTCTTAATTCGTTCAATGATTTTTTCTGCAGTCATGTCTATCTAACTTCTTTATTATAACAGTCCAAGTCCAGTCATAAGCAGAATTCCAACAAGAAGTCCAAAGATAGCAATTGTTTCAGGCATAACTGTAAATATGATACCTCTTGCTGCAACATCAGGGTTTCTTCCTACTGCACTTATTGAAGATGATGCAACCATTCCCTGGTTTATGGCAGATATTCCCGTAAGTCCCACTGCCAGACCAATCCAGACAGCACCCATTCCAGCAAGTGAACCCATAACTACTTCTGATCCACCACCAAGCAGACCTGCGCCCATCATTAGCAATATGGCTGTTAGAAGCCCATATACTGACTGTGTCATAGGAAGTACCTGCAATACAAGACATTTACCAAACAAATTGGGTTTTTCTGCAGTTACCGCTATCGCAGAAGATCCTGCAAGTGCAAGCCCGATAGCAGATGATATTCCTGCTATACCTATGGCAATTGCACAGCCTAGTATAACAAGCATTTTATTTTGGTCACTTTGAGTTGCCTCATCTCCTTCTTGGGCACTAGCCATACCTGCGGAAAACAAAAACATCGCTGCAAGTAGCAGTACCATCATTGCTGCTTTTCTCTTTTTTATCATAGTTTTTTCCTCCATTATTAATCTATTTTTCTTCTTCCATTCTGGTATATTTTCTATTTAGTTTAAAGGGTGCAAACTCATGTCCGCCTCCTTCGTAAAACCGGTTAAAAAACTCCACATATTGAAGTCGAAGTGAATGAACGCCTGCACCTAAAGCTTGCAGTGCAAGATTTACAACATGTAAAATTATAAGCAATATTGGTAGTAATATTATTCCGACCACAGGAATCATGCTTGGAATGAGCTGTGAAACAACGTTGAATGCAAGTGCCATGCCTGCTGTTGCTAGACCAAGTGCCAGCAAACGAGCATATGAAAGCCAATCGCCAACATAGCCGGTTATATCAAAAAATCCAATTGGACCTGCGCTAGCAAAAAGTAGAACGAATCCCACTACAACCATTATTCCAGATGCGTACATCAATGTTGTCGATATTTGCCAATCAAGTATAAAATATCCAATGAGCAGACCACCTCCAAGTTGTAGTGGAACCCAACAAAAACGCTCTGTAAGCATTTCTTTAAAGTCCCTCCGTTTATATGATTGATAAAGACCTAGTATTATTCCAACATTCAAGTGGATGAGTCCAAGAATCAACGCAATTGAAAGAATTGTAAGCGGATCTTTTAGAGGTTCGGCCGGCAAATGTATTCCAGCAACGGTTAAACTGTACAAAGGCAATTCTGGATTTCCATAAATAAATCGAGGGATGAAATCTCCAAAAAAACTATTTGTTAAAATACCTACAACTGTAGTAGTAATGCCAAGCCATATTCCCATAAAAGAAAAAGATCCTATCATTTCACTATACCTTGAAAACCTAATATATCCAAATAATGAAAGAATTAAAATTGTAATACCGTAGCCGGCATCTCCAAGCATGACGCCGAAAAACAATATGAAAAAAATACCCATAATAATAGTTGGATTAAGTTCATTATATTTGGGAGTCGCAAACATACTCAAGAGACCTTTAAAGGACTCTGCCCACTTTGGTGTTTCAAGATATGTAGGAGGATTATCAGGGTTGACGGATGGGGTTTCAAAATTGCATATCACATGATCTTTTGATACGCCAGATATTTCATTTTCAAACTTACTTTCATTTTTTTCCAAAACCCATCCATTTATCACATATGTAGAATCTGTTTTAGCGAAATTTTTAGAAATTTCTTTTCTCACTCTTTCAAGTTTTATTTCTTCCCTGAGAGCAAGTAAATCAGATAGTTGTTCTTCTGCGAAAACACATAAATGTGAAACTGTCTGTTTTTTTTCTTTATCTATATCCTTTTTCTCATTTTTAAGTGAGTTCAAAACGTCTTTGGGCCGACCAGATAAATTACCAAAATCAAATTCTGTAATTTTATCTCTGCATATTTTTTCTATTTTTTCCCTTTTTGAAATATGTGTAACAATTAATATTGCCCATTCCCGTTCTTTGCCACTATTGACCTGTTTAGAATATAATGCTAAATTGTCAAGTTTATCAATTTCGACCTTAAGATTTGAAAGATCAGATGTTCGGCCAGCTTTAATAATTAGATAGTCCGACTCCCCAATATCTGAAACATCTATATCAAAATACGATAGATAGACAATCTGCTGATTGTAAAAATTAATCCTGTCCTTCTGTTCTTTTAAGTCGTTTAGCTTTTGTTCACTATCAAGTATGTTTTTTTCAATTTCACCCAGGATCCCTTCAGCATATGAGTAAAGTTCTTCTAAAGAACGATCTTCAACAGGTTTTATATCAGGCAACTGTGGATTAATTAGAGCTTTTAATCCACTAGGTTTAGATTTAATTCTATTCAAAATGTCTATTAATCTAGATAACCTCAATTCATAGGTTGTGCAAACACCAGCCTCGGGATGCATGGGTGCTTTTTCCATGCCTTCCAACATCGCTGGTTCTTCACGAGATACATCAATTATCTCCACCATACCTGTCTCGTGTAAATTTTTTATAACGTCTTCTACATAACTCTGATGGACAATTAATGTAACTTTCTTCATCGGAGCTGGAAATAATATGGTTTATTCCCCCTCTTCTAATTCCACTATGATCAGGTCTACGGCTTCTGATAAGTTGTTATATGCTGTCTCTTTTATTATAGAAATTTCTTTTTTGCTATTATTTCTGATTTTGTCAATATCCGCACTAGCAGATGCTTCTGCCTTTTCACAAAGTTTCTTATATTTTTTTTGAGCAGATTGCATGATTGTTTGTTTTTCCTTTTCAGCATCTTTTTTTGCCTTTTCAAAAATTTTTTCAGCATCTTTTTTTGCTAGTTCTATGGAATGAATTGCGTTTTTCTCTGCTTCCTTGATATATTTAATAGAATTCGATGCCATCAGTTACCCGTATCGAGAAGATGTTTATTATGGTTTTTATTAGATTCACATACCCCAAAATTTGTCGGTCTTTCTTTTTATCTCAAAAATCTTATTTAAAACATCTTTTTCATCAAGATTTAAAACATCCATATCTCTGATTTTCTTTGCATCGCTCCCAGGAATATCAGTATAAAAAACATCTTCTCCCTTGATCTGTCTTCCAACAGTCACTCCTTCTATCGATATAGCAACTTCTTGTCCTTGTATAGCTTCCTCAACTGGTTTATTTTCTGATTGCATGCCCTTAATTGTACCTATCATTCTTCCATCATCCTTCATCAGTTTTGCCCCATTTTTTATTCTGCCGGCCAGTACTCGTACCCCTATAACTGCAGGATGACTAACTCTAAAAACGTATTCAGGTAAAAATTTAATCATACCGGGATGTATGTAATCCTGTCTTCTTTTTCTTTCAATCTCTGCTTTCGTCTTTTCTATCCATTCATCATACTTTTCCATTATTGTATATATGACATCTTCATTGAAAACAGTGGTATCAGTATTTGCAAGTTCATCCTTTGCCTCAGGAAGCATTTTTATGTTAAAAGCAAAGATGAGTTTATTAAGTGGATCTGTTGTTGCAGCAGCCTCTATAATATCTCTCTTTGAAACATTACCAATTTCTGCCTTCCTTATATTGATTCCTTTATCTCTTGATTCTTTAATGAGTGCCTCAAGCGATCCTATTGTATCAGCCTTAATCATGATTCCTTGTTCATCTAATTCGAAATCTATCTTTGTTTGATTTTTTATTTCTTCAATTAGTTCTTCAATATTATTCTTGACTACTCTTATTGGCGCTCCAGGAACTACATTTTCTAGATTTGGTGAAGAAATCTTGATACCACACGCAGCATGGACCTCCTTAATGATATCAAAACGTTCTCTTGGATCGCGTATTTCATCGAGTGGTTTTGGTTTAAGAAGGGCTTTTATGCCTGTCACAACAGGTTCATTTTTGGTACCAATTACAATCTTGTCGTTGCTTTTTATTGTTCCATTATAAATAATAGCATCAATAGTCGTGCCAAGTCCCACTTCTTCTTTTACTTCTAGAACACTTCCTTTACCTGGGCCGCTTTCTATATGTAGTTGTTCCTCCAGAAACCGCTGTGCCAGTCCAACAAGAGTCATAAGAAGTTCCGGTATTCCTTCACCCTTCTTTGCAGATATTGGTACAATTGCTACGGTTTTTCTGAAATCGGCAATATTAAAATAAAGATCGGCCTGTATCTTGTTTTCAAAGAGTGTTCCAATCATATCATATATCTTTTCTTCAAATATGGTTCTGACAATAGGACGCTGTTTTTCCATCCTTATTTTTGCTATATTGTTGCTTGTTTGCCATCCTGAAATTGCATCTATCTTATTAGCAGCAACTATAAATGGTGTTTTGTATCGTTTTAAAATGCTTATTGACTCATATGTTTGGGGTTTAAATCCTTCATTTATATCAACTATTACCACTGCTAAATCTGCCAGTGAACCTCCTCGAGTTCTTAGTGTCGTAAATGCATGGTGTCCTGGCGTATCTATAAATAATAGCCCAGGCAATGTAAATTTTTTTCCTTTCAGTAGATCTCCACAAACAGTATGGATTACATCAATAGGCACTTCTGTTGCACCTATATGTTGAGTTATTGCCCCTGATTCCCTTGACACAACAGTGGATCCTCTAATAAAATCTAAAAATGATGTTTTTCCGTGGTCAACGTGACCCAGTACACTTACTATTGGTTGCCTGACGTATTTTAAGGGAGTTGCCATATAATTCACCCGGGCGTTGTTAATGTGGCTCCCCTTTTAATCTTTGTCGATATGGTGCTTTAGTTATTATTCCTGTTTTTATTTCTTCGTTATATTTTACCAGATGAATATTACATAATTTAACAATCCAGAGTGTAAAAGTTCATAATTGAGTCTAATGATCAAATCTATAGATGTTGCTCTCTCTTTTGCAGAATACAACATACCCTAACTTGCTTTTCCGTTCGGCATATTCAGAGTTGCTAGTGATTATAGTACTATTGGCCCCCCAGTATTTTATATCTCCACGTCATCATTTTCCTTTCCTCCAATTTCAGATGGTGACATGTCTACTAGTTTATATTCGTAAAAATAGGGTGATTAAAAGTACTATATCTTGCAAATGACAGGATTGAAACTTGATTAATGATCCATTTTTTCAGTGTGTTTATATTGATCTTGAAAATCTCTTTTTTGTCCTATAAGTTTTTTGTAAAAAGATAGTAATTCTTTGTCCTGTTGTTTCCATTTCATTGGTTGTCTCGCTAGCAAATCTCCATGCGCATGAAATTCCCACATCGATTTCTCCTGATTCATACCAATTTCTGTTCCATAATATATGGTTGCTGGTTGATCTATTGAAAACTGTATAGTTGCCGCTTTTTTGAGTTTTTCTTTGTCGTTTTTACATTCAAATAGGAAACGGTTCATATCATGGTTATCAAGAAAGGTGGGTAGAAAATAATTGTCTGGATATTTTCGATAGTGGCGTTCAACTTTCTTATGCAATTTTTTTGGTTGGCTTGTATTTTCTCTGGCAATATTTTCCCTTAATAACTCCTGTAATCTGAAATCTAGAACGCCATCAAGCTCTAAGATGTACTCCTTTAATAGGCAGTCTGAAGATGCTCCAAAAAGCCATTTCAAGAACTTCCATCTTATGTTTATTGTCCTGAGCTCATTGAATTTGATTCCCTGCATCCAAGCCTCCCCTATTAAAACGGCACAGGGATATTCTTTTTTTATTTCTTTACTGAACTGTTCCCAAAAAGTATGTGATGGCCCCATAACATGATCAAGTCTATAACCATCAAATCCAAGATTAAGCCAATGTTTAGCTGCATCTATTATATGATCTCTGGCCGGCGGATAATTGAGATTTAATTTTGGAAGGTCTCTAATGCTTAGAAAGCAGAGATATTCGTGTGGCCATTTTGTGAAATAGAACCATTGCCCATATTCGCTTTTTATGTTGTGTCGCGCATCTTGAAAGAAAGGATGTTTTCTTGAACAGTGGTTGGGAACAAAATCTGCTATGATTCGCATATCGTACTTATGAACAGCCTTTATGAGCTTCTTTAAGTCCTCTGATGTACCATAATGTGAATCTACTTGATAGAAATCGGTGATGTGATAGCCATGATATGTATTAGTTTTGTAAAACGGGGAAATCCAAAGAATATTTATACCAAGGTTTTGAAGATAGGGTAATTTTTCAATTATTCCTTTGATGTTTCCCCCCAAAAACGTTGGTTTGTCCCATTTTTCAGTGGAAGCAAAGCCGGCGAATCGGTCAATTAATATATGATAAATAATTGCATTTTTAAACCAGTCAACACTACCCATACATTGGAAGATATAGAATATGGTACTTTTATATTGTTTTGGAGGAGAGGGCGCCACTCCAATTTATAGGTTTATATACAAACCCAACACATGCATCAAAGATTAATTTGAAGACGTGATTTTACAAATAAAAAAAGGAGAAGGGGATAATCATCTATTTTTGTCCGATCCCGCCCCATTTGGAAATATACAAAATGCCAAAAACGCACACTAGAGTTATGATAATTCCAGAAATTATTGCAATTACTGCACCTGTAACATCCGTTATGTCGTTGATTGTTAGCCCTGCTAGTGCAAACAATCCCACTATTATTTCTTTCCATATCAACGCGATGATAAATCCAAAAGCCGCTGCAATCGCTGTGGATATGCTTATTTTAACTTCACTTAATTTAACCATTTTATATCTCGCCTCCCATAAACTATGGCTACATATTTTAACTTTACTTTTAAGACTTCCGATTTTTTCATAATACTTTTAACATCACACAACTCAAAAGTGCACCATTTGATTTTGAATTCAAAATGGAGAAAAAAGACAAATTACAATCGCAAATGAACTTTAATACAAAGCTCCGTAAATAGTAACATTCTTATATGCAAGACAATTGATATTACTATTGAAAATATATGAAAACCCTTGTTCTAAATGTAGATCGTGATGACGATTTTGGAAGAAAGGCAAAGGTAAAAAGCCCCATAATTGGAGTTAAAGATAATATTGATGCTGCAACCAAACTGGGACAAGAAGATCCCGAAGATTCGGATATCAATGCCATCTTTTTTGCCATTTCAACATATAAACAACTAACCAATGAAAAAAAGGATGTAGAGGTAGCTACAATTTGTGGAGATATCCACGTAGGTATAAAATCAGATGAAATATTGTCCAAACAATTGGAAGATGTAATCCAGAAAACAGGTGCACAAGATATAATCCTTATAACTGATGGAGCAGAGGATGAATATATACTACCCATAATCCAATCCAGAATTAAAATAACTTCTATAAGAAGGGTCTCTGTAAAGCAGAGTAGGGAATTAGAAGATACCTATTATCGCATTCTAAAACTTCTTGATGATGAGAAAGTCCAAAAACAGTTCATTCTACCAATAGCCCTTGTTCTCATCGTTTGGGCCTTTTTTGTGTTGATGGGTCTGACATCAAGTGGATTTGGAGCCATATTATTAACCCTAGGCCTATATTTGTTAATACGAGTTTTCCGCTGGGAACGAAACATTGCAAGTATTTTTGAAGAAATAAGATCAGGTTTTTTAACCGGTAAACTATCTATATATACATACATAATTGCTACAGTAATAATAATCGCCAGTGGTTTTTTAGCATATAATAACACTGATTTTACTTCAACTGTAGAATTCATACCAGTTTTATCATTTGTGACCAACATAGTATGGGGAATAGTGATAGCAGGCCTCATTGCAGCATTTGGACGGATAGTAGATATATATGTTAAAGACAAAAAAACACCATGGACTTATTGGATAATCCCCTTTTCCCTTTTTGCATTTGGGTTTATCTCTCACGCAGTCTTTGGATCACTATATAAAGCCCTACTAAACGGTCCTTCGAATTTTTCTATAACGCCATTTCTAACACCAACCTTTATTGGCTACACGAGCACAGGAATAATGATAGCAATAGTGGGAGCAATCACGTATCATTACATAAAAGATATATACAGGATGGAAAATGAGAACTTAGAAATTGAAAAACAGACAACAAAACTCGTTGAAAAAAGCTGAAGCACATGGATTACAAAGGTTGGAAATATACCTATGAAAAAATAGTAAATGATTTTAACTATTCTGTGAAAACCGATGAAAAAGCAGCAGATACTCTAGATAAATTATTACAAGGAAAAAAGAATCTATTTACAATTAGTAAGTTAAAGGATTTAATCAATAATAAAGAAATAATAATTTTTGGTGCAGGACCATCCCTAGAAAAATCTATTCTAAAAAACAAAAAAAAAATTACTGATAAATTAAAAATTGCAGCAGATGGTACAACAACAGCACTACTAAAAAACAACATACGTCCAGATATTATTGTTACTGACTTAGATGGTAAAATACCAGATCAATTGAAGGCAAATTCAGAAGGGAGCATAGCTATAATACACGCTCATGGAGACAACATAAATAAAATCAAAAAATATGTTCCAGAACTGGAAGGGAAAATTCTTGGCACTACACAAATCAATCCAGAACCTTATAATTTCCTTCATAATTTCGGAGGTTTTACAGATGGTGACAGGGCAGTATATCTCGCAGATCATTTTCATGCTAAAAAAATATATTTAATGGGTTTTGATTTCAAAGGCAAAATAGGAGAATATTCCTTTGCAAAAAACAAAGATAAAAAACTAAAACTTAAGAAATTAAAATGGTGTAAATATTTAATAGATGTGCTAAACAAACAAAATAGCATACATTATCTTTAAAATTCTATACCCATCTTTTAGTTAAATTCAAGGTTCCCCCTCAAAAGTCATCAAATATTCCTTTTTCTCCAATCTCTATTGGCTAACCTATAGAACAGAAAATAACGAAAAATCGGTATAATGACTCAAGAGTTCATTATAACAAATTGTGAACAAAGACATTTTTAACTGTCCTTATTTTGGGTTCCCTATTGCCAGATAGTTATCAGATACTAAAATTTGAAGAAATGTATAAAACAAGATATT
>Ga0180433_10004482_pt1 | contig 19576 bp, 11 predicted proteins | sample SS_ome_8_FD_132980 | JGI IMG/M metagenome (GOLD analysis project Ga0180433, IMG submission 132980) | Hypersaline lake sediment archaeal communities from the Salton Sea, California, USA - SS_1_D_1 metaG | ecosystem: Environmental > Aquatic > Non-marine Saline and Alkaline > Hypersaline >... | reverse complement strand
GGGTTAATTGCTTTTGTGTCATTTATGCACCTGTTAGTTTTTTGACCTTGGGGGTTAAAAGCTAATCTAAGCAATTAACCCCTTTTTTCTAACAGTTGCAATTATTACTTGAATTCAAGTTAAAAAAAGAGACCAACGAGGTATTGTAATATTAGTTGGCCTTGATCAACCATTTCCCTTTCGTGTAATTGCAAAAATTGCCTTAACTCATCTTGCTGCTTTAGACTATACTTTTGTAATGAAGGATGAATTTGATTCAATCAAAAGATATATTATTAAAGGTGGTATAAATCGATATATTATACTACACACCTTTTTGAGAAATGTTGAACCAACAAATATTGACTACTTACCATTTCATTATATCAGAATCAAGTACATTGAAGGTAGTCTGTCAGCTATTGTTACTCTTTTTGGTACTTTTAAATTTATGGTATTTTTCGAGGAGTTTAAGGATATTAATGAATTTAAACCTATCGAATTATTAGACAATTATCACGTTTATGATATCAATAATAAAAGTATTTTCCGTACAAAAGGAGATAGTGAGTTAAGAGAATTGGACAATATACTGTTAAGAAGTGCTGTTGTATGGGGGAAATATAAAAAAAATAATCCAAAAGAAAATTCATGATTCTTATAAAAGAAAACTATTGTTTATTATAAGCAAACTTAATAAATGCTAAATAACTAATGTTTAGTTTTACGGATTTTTATCATAAATAATATATGATTATGAATAAACTTTTAATATTTGGTGATGAATCTGGTACTATGCCAGTAAAAGATAGCGATGATATTTTTGTAACCTCTTCTATATCAGTTTTTAATTCTTATCCTTCCTTTGATAATAAAAATTTTCACAGAGAATGGGTTATTAACTTCATCAAAGAAAAACATATGTTTCCTGCAATATCATATGTATTACCAAGAAAAGGGTATAGTAAAAATTTAAAAGATAAATATGATAAAATTAATATAATGGCAAGAATGACAAGATTAATGACAGGTGCAAATAAACAATATTTAACAAAAGATTGTATACCACTTAGAAATCATATTTGGTTATTTTGTACTTTACAATCAATTAATAACACAATAATAAATTCATTGATTAAGAATAAAATTTTCGAAATTAATGTATTTCTTGATCAAAAATCGTTAGCATATGCATCTAAAAATTTATTTATTCGCATGTTACAAAGAAAACTAAAATTATATAAAAAATCACTTTTAAAATTTAAAGATCAACATCCTGAATTTATTAAAATATTAATTGACAGATTTATAGATGCGAGTAATTCAATATATCTATTTTGGAGTAATGAAGAAAACACAAAAAATGCAAAAGGTGGCTTATTATTAGCACATTATTTAGCATCTTATTACAAAAAAGATTTTAACAAACATAAAACTATTCAGAATTTACTTAAGCAATATGGTTTCAAAAATGCTGATAATGATGTAACAGACTTACTTTTAATACCCCCTAATCAACAAGCTTTAGATACATGGCAAAGGAATACTGGTTTAAAACCACCAAAATAAAAAATAATTATTAAATGATTATGTAATTTCAAGTATATAATGTGATATTTATTTTTTCTTGACTTTCTTCTTATATTTTTTTATAATTAAATATTAATAAATGACAACACTTGAGCAAATATTTAAATTAGTTTAAATACATAGTTTTGATCTATACAAGGGATAGTAAATATTAATATCAAGGGGGTATAATGATTGGAAAAATTAAAAGAGTCCCTCTTCGAAAAGTATGGAAACATGAAGCATATGATTTAAATCAATGGCTTCAAGATAATATTGATGTTGTAAATGATGTTTTGGATTTAAATCTGTCAAATCCTGAACGTGAAGAATCAGCAGGTTCATTTAATATAGATATTGTAGCAGAAGATGAAGCTGGTAATCCGGTAATAATTGAAAATCAATTAGAAAAAAGTAACCATGATCATTTAGGGAAAATCATTACATATTTAGTTGCAATGGGAGCAAAAACAGCAATATGGATTGTTTCCAATCCTCGTCCCGAACATACAGCAGCAATTACCTGGTTAAATGAATCATCAGCAGCGAATTTTTATTTGTTAAAAATTGAAGCAATTAAAATCGGTGATTCGCAACCTGCGCCTTTACTAACTGCTATTGTTGAACCGAGCCAAGAGGGAAAGGAAGTCGGTAGGGCAAAACAGGAAATGGCTGAACGTTATATTATAAGAGAAAAATTTTGGACTCAATTACTAAATTATGAAAAACAAAAAACAAAACTCCACGCTAATATTTCACCAACACAACATAATTGGTTAGGGACCAGTGCTGGTAAGCAAGGATTAGGGTTGAATTATTCGATAAGAAAGCATGCAGCACAAGCTGAACTATATATTGATCGCGGAAAAGAAAAGGGAGAAGAAAACAAAAAAATTTTTGATCAGCTTTATAGAAAAAAAGATGAAATTGAGAAAATATTTGGTGGAAAACTTAAGTGGGAAAGTTTAGAAGGAAAGCGTGCATGCAGGATAGGTAAGGAGATTTCAATTGGTGGGTATCGTGATGATGAAGAAAAATGGCCACAGATTCATGAAGCTATGGTTGATGTAATGATTCGGTTATCTAAGGCTTTGAAACCTTATATTTCAAAAATAAATATTTAAATAGTTATAATAAAGTTTTTAAAAATAAATTGAAAGATTTGTGTTTAAATGACAAATTATTATCTTTAAATAGAAAATCATTACTTATAATACACAACTAACATGGATAAGTAAATATATATTATCAAATATTAATTTAATATATTTATTTAAAAAAATTAACTATAAAAGAATGAAAAATATAAAACGGAAACTCCAAATCAGTAATGGTCATTACCTTGACTTTGACCAATTAGCCAGACTAATTCATTCTATAAATTCATCAGATAGAAAATTAAGCATGTCTGAATTGGAAGAATTATCTGGACTTCCGTTTCGACAAGTCCGAAACAGAATCAGTATTGGTCGTGCTATGGGCATATTCGAACCTAAATCGATCTCTTTATCAGCTTTTGGGAAATTAGTAGCGCTTCATGATAATTTTATGGAATCCAATCCCACACTTGAATATATCCATTATCTTGCATCGAGTAATTCCTACAATTTAGTTTGGTTTGAAGTTTTTAATTCATTGCTTGTTAGTGAATCATCGAAAGATTATGAGGGGTGGTTGACCTATTTCAGAAAAAAGCTCGCTCAATTTTATACAGAACACTCAATAAAAGATCATGTAGGGAAAGAAATTCGATTTATTATTGATGCATATATAGAGAGAAATTTTAATAAATTGGAATTGCTTTTTCGTGGAACCGATGGCATGCTTTTCCGAAAACGTTACACTGCCTTTAATGCATTAATCTTGTGTGCCATGATTTACGATTATTGCACTAAAAAAGAGGCACATCTTTTCCAGGTTGGTGAGTTGGCGGCGACACCTGGTTCCCCAGCAAGGGTTTTTGGGCTTGATGTTGCATCTTTTCGACAACAGATCGAAGGGCTTCACGACCGTGGCTGGCTGCGGTACGAAACCACCCACAACCTCGATCAAATTCGTCTCAAGCCGGGCCTTACGGCGATCAGTTTTTTGTCCGCCCATTTTGAAGACCGCGAGCCGCGTGAAGACACTATACAATCACCGGGAGACATTTTTCAATGAGCGATCCTGTCAACATGGTTCAACTTGTGAAACTCATGCCCTCCCGCCCTCGCGGTCGAGCGTGCATCGTTTTGACCCATGAGTATAAGGGCCAAAAAGAGTGGGCTGCAGAGTTGGCTCGCCAGACTAATTCCGAACATTTTGACCTGCTGGAGCTTTTCGCTCAGGACGTAAACCTCGGCAACAAGATCGGCCAATTCCTGATTCCAAACCTTTTCGAGTTCTTGAAAGGGTTTGACAAGGCCCCTGTTTTGATTGTCTCAGGCATCGAGTTTCTCAAGGCCACCTGGTCCGGTCAGGCAAACAGTGTCGAACAGTTCACTACCCATGTGGAAACCTGGAACCAGAAGCCCTGCCTGTTATTCGTTCTTCAATACGACAAGACTATCGCGACCCGAGAATTCCGACGCTATCGCCAGTACACATTCTTGGTCGATCAGAAGGAGACTCTGGCACTATGAAGAATAACGGCCTGTTCAGCTCGCTTTTTATTGAGGAATTGAAAGACGTCGCCAAACTCGACGATGCCGCTCAGGGCCGCATGGCCACCTTGGCGCAGACGTGGCGGTCTCGGAATTCCCAGGACACCGAATCCCTGTGGGAATCTTTCTTGAAACAGGCGTTAAGCTATCTCGAGTTCGTCCCTCCCGGCAATCCCACCGCTGCAGGTGTTTACCCGCTTTTCGAAGACTGGGGATTTAAAAACTGCATTGGCGTGCTCTATCTCGCGCCTCCTGATTCAGACATTGACAATGTAACCGTCGGCAGCTTTTACCCTGCAAAACTTCTGGCGCAGCTCAGGAAACGCAAACTCAACTGGGGAATCCTGACAAACGGTGCCCTTTGGCGGCTTTACTCCACCAAGAGTTCGAGACCCTACGAAGATTACGTGGAACTGCCCTTGGAGCAGGCGCTGGAAGGATCGGATGAGGCTGAATATGGCCTTTTCGAGCGATTCTTTCACAAAGATTCTTTCATTGCAGAAGACGTTGATGATGCCGGGACCGGACAGCAGGGTGAGTCCGTTGGTGTTTACAAGTGCAGGCTAGACCGAGATCGGGAACAATCCGAGGAACTGCTTGAAGATAAAGTTAAGACCCCGTTTCTTTCCCAAGTGGATGAAGCCCTGCAGTATATATGCAATGGATTTATTTTTGACACGCAAAAAAGCGGCGAAGAATACACCGAGGAAGAAAGGGCGGAAATTTTCGAGAGCGCCGTCAAGCTGATTTACCGCTGCCTGTTCCTGTTTTATGCCGAGGCCCGGCGGCTGTTGCCCTCGGACCCGGAAAAAGCCGATCTCTACCAGCGGCACTCCATCCAAGCGCTCTGCAAGGAGGCCCGCAAATTCCGCTGGGGGGAACGCCGTGATACGGACCAGTATGATTTGTGGAAGCATCTCAAAGGCTTAATCAACGCCGTGAATGACGGTGACCCGGAATACGGCATCATGGGCTACAACGGCGGCCTCTTTGATGACGAAGAGGAGCGGTTCCTGGGTCAACATCAACTGCGCAACGATTTTATGTGCCGGGCGCTTTACCTGCTGGCGTTTGTCGAGCCCTACAACAACGAGCCGGATGGAGAGTACGCCATTCCCTATGAAGACCTTGAGGTTCGCCATCTTGGAGAGCTATACGAGAACATCCTGGAGTTCACGGTTCTGCTTGCCGATGCCGACCGCCTCCGCCGTCGCACCAAGAAGGGTGTGGAAATACTGTTGGCTTCCCAGACAACTAAAAGACAGGGTGACACCCTGATCAAAAAGGGCGATGTCTATTTTGGTGAGTCCGCGCTGGAGCGCAAACAAACCGGCTCTTATTACACGCCGGAATCACTGGTGCGCTTCTTAAATAAAAAAACCATCATACAGCCGCTCAACCAAAAATTCGAGCAGGATTATCGAAATCGGTTCGACGAGCTGTTAGAGCAGGCTCGGAAAGGACACGATGTGGGCACCCGCCGCGGGGCCGCTCAAGCCGCCTCAGCCATGGTCGAGCGCTTTGTCGAAGAGGTGGTGCTGAAATTCAAGGTCTGCGATCCGGCAATGGGAAGCGGCCACTTTCTGGTGGACGCAGCCAACCAGATGGCCGGCCTGGTGGTCGCCCTGCTTGAAGAGGTGCCCCACGTCGAAGGGATGCGGGTTCCAGTCAACAGCCGTCCCAATGACTGGCGGCGTCGCATCACCCGACACTGTATTTACGGAGTCGACCTCAATCCGCTGGCAGTGAACCTGGCCAAGCTGTCTCTCTGGCTCAACTGTTTTGCCGGCGAACACAAGTTGACCTTTCTCGACCACCACGTCCGCTGCGGAAACAGCCTGATCGGCATTCGATCACTCGATCAGCTCGCTTCCATTCCGGAACGTAGGAAGGAGAGCAACAAAAAGAAAGACAAGCAAGGCCTACTGTTTGACTACAGCGATCTATCCTCTGCCCTGGCCGAGGCTGGACAGGGAATTGCGTCCATCACCCAGATCGATGAGGACGACACGGACAGCCAGAAAGCCGTTTTGGATGAAGCGTTTGATGCAACGTCCCATTTACGCCCACTGGCCGATCTTTGTACGGCTTACCTGATGGACTCGGAAATCCAGCCTGAAGATTACAAGGACATATTTGAGCGGCTTGCAAAGGGGATGTCTGTAGCCAACACCCTGAATCCTGCCCTCCCTGAGATTTTGGAATCGGTGCAGTCGTATCGCGACTGGCACCACTTTTACCACTGGCCGCTGGAGTTCCCTGACGTATTCGGTCCAGAGGGGGATGGTGGATTCTTTGCAACCGTTGGCAATCCACCCTGGGATATTGTGAAACCCAACTCTCAGGAATTTTTCTTGGATTATGATCCCAAGTTCAGATCTTACAAGAAACAGGAAGCCAATAAAGTTTCCAAGAAACTAATGGCTGACAACCCGGCGATTGCTGAAAAGTGGGAGGATTACTGCGATGGGTTCGCGGAACAGAGCGCATATTTCAAGGAGCCCCTTAGTTACAGCGCTCTGGGCAAGGGCGATATCAACACCTTCAAGCTTTTTCTGGAACAGTTCTTCACCGTGCTCAACGAAGGTGGCCGCATGGGCATTGTGGTGCCTAGCGGCATTTACACCGACCAGGGGTGCCAGCCTTTACGGAAACTGTTTTTCAAACGAAGCCGAGTTGAGTTTTTGTATTGTTTTGAGAACCGCCGTGCCGTTTTTAATATCCACCGAAGTTTCAAGTTTGTACTGTTTGGGACGAAAAAGGGCAGTAAAACTGACCAATTTAATTGCGCCTTTATGGAACACAATCCTGAAAGACTGCCGCTGATTGATACCTATGCTCTGAAGATGAGTGTTAAGCAGGTAAAGAAGTTTTCTCCGGATACATTGAGCGTGATGGAGTTCAAAAGCCAGAAGGATATTGATGTCACAACACAGATTTATGGGGATTGGCCATTGCTGGGAGAAAAACTAAAGGATACTTGGAATGTAAAGTTCCGACGTGAACTCGATATGACGAATGATAGCCATTTGTTCAAGACCATCCCAACAGATTGCCCCCTCTACGAAGGCAAGATGATCTGGCTTTTTGATAGCACATTTGAACAGCCGCGTTATTGGTTGGACAGAGAGGAAGTAGAAGAAACACTTGGTGATAATGCCTGGGAAGGGAAACATTGCCGGGTTGGGTTTAGAAATGTTGCTTCAAGCACAAATGAAAGAACGCTAATATGTGGAATTGTTCCTCCTTCGTTTCACGGCAATAGTTTTTTCACGATTACACCTCAAAATAGTCGTTGGGGTGGACCCAACAATGCTGATATGTTGTGGATAGCAGCCATCATGAGTAGCTTTTGTATTGACGCTTTAATAAGGCAAAAAGTCACAACAAATCTTAATTTCTTTTTCCTTGAATCTCTGCCTGTCCCAAGAGGGGCAAAAAATGTCTTTTGGCGTCCGATAATAGCAAAAGCAACTCGATTGTTTTGTTGTGAAGAGGACTTTTTCATACTTTGGGAACGAATGTTTTCTCCTGATTGGCAATTCCCCGACTTCTGGTATCCACTGTCAGCCCCAATCGACGCCTATGGCCCTGCCCATGAACAGGACATTCGTAAGCGGTTGCGCGATGAATCTATCAAGCTAACATCTGAGTGGGGACCGCACTGCGGAGTGCACGACCGCCTTCCCGACCGACGCGACACCGGTGACCGGGCACAGCTCAGAGCCGAAATCGATGCTTATGTGGCCCACCTTTACGGCCTTTCCCGCGATGATTTCGCCTACATCCTGGACACCTTTCCAGTGCTCAAAAAGAAAGAGAAAAAAACCTTTGGTGAGTTCATGTCCAAGCGCAAGTGCCTGGAAGAATATGACAGGATAAAACAAATTATGAATGCTGAAGGATGAATGATGAATAAAAAACAAAAACCAAAAAAACAAGGTAATCCGGGAAAGTTTTTACATTCCGCATTCATCATTGCGAAGGGGATGAATGATGAATGTGCATGACGTGCAAAATCTCGTTTCCCAAGGGGAGTCGGAAATCCTCGAACTGAAGAAATCCACCGCCCAATTGCGCCGGGCGGCAGAGACCCTTTGCGGCATGCTTAACGGCAGCGGGGGCATAGTCCTGATCGGTGTCACTCCAGAGGGCCGTATTGTCGGGCAGGCGATATCTGACAGGACCTTGCGCGAAGTAGCAACTATGCTGGGTAATTTCGAACCTCCTGTCCCCATTACCCAAACACGCGTTACGCTTGGAAACGGAAAAGAAGTCCTGGTTCTGGAAGCGATTCCTAATCCCGAATCCCGTCCGTATGCCTTTGATGGGCGGCCGCACCAGCGGATTGGTTCGACGACCTCTATCATGCCCCAGGCAACCTATCAACGCCTTCTAAATGAGAGAGCGCACAGCCAAATCCGATGGGAAAACCAGGCTGCTGTAGAATACGATACCGCCGACCTGGACTCTGAGGAAATTCTTCGAACGGTACGGCTTGGAATTGCCGCCGGCCGTTTGCCGGAGTCAACCGGCAACGCCATTCCGGATATTCTGAAGCGCTTGAGATTGCTTCGGGAGGGCCACCCCAACCAGGCTTCCGTTGTCTTGTTTGGTTCCCGTTTCATGCCGGATTATCCGCAATGCCAGTTGCGCCTTGCCCGCTTCCGGGGGGTGAACAAATCCGAGTTTCTCGATCAAAGGCAGATTGAAGGCCATGCCTTCCACCTGCTTGAAGAAGCTATGCTGTTCCTGCGCCGTCACCTGCCTGTGGCCGGACGAATTATCCCAGGCCTTTTCGAGCGCGAAGATGAGCCGCTTTTTCCATTGGAAGCCTTGCGCGAGGCTCTGGTCAACGCCTTTTGCCACAGGGATTATACCATTATCGGTGGTGCGGTAAGTCTTGCCATCTATGACGACCGGCTTGAGATCTGGAGCGATGGAACCCTTCCCTTTAACCTGAAACCCGAGGATCTCAAGAAAGAGCATGCCTCCAGACCGCGCAATCCAATCATTGCCCAGGTCTTTTATTTGCGCGGCATGATCGAGCGATGGGGGCGCGGCACGCAGAAGATTGTGGAGTTATGCGTCAAGGCCGGACATCCGGAACCGGAATTCGGCGAACAGGCCGGCAGCGTCTGGGTGCGGTTTCTGCCAAGCGGCTACATTGCCCCGCATAGGGTGGCGCATGATCTCACTGAACGGCAACGAGAACTACTCCAAATTCTTGCACAGCAAGGCCCAGCACCTCTTCGAGAAATACGGAAACGTCTATCGGTACCGCCCTCGAACCGTATGATTCAGGAAGATCTCGCCCACCTTCGTCGGCTTGACCTTGTTGAATCAACGGGACGCGGCCGTGGTGCGGTTTACCGTCTGAGGAAGACGAATGAATAGCGAAGCTAATAGTGAAATAACGTTGCGCTATTTTTGCGCTATTAGACAATTAGGCTGGAATACGCGAGCAAATAAGCTGGATTGTCCTGCTCATTTCCAGCTTATTAGTGAGGGCTACAGATGAATAAGGCGACAAATAGGGCGATAATAAGGCGGCCCTATTCCGCCTTATTACGGTAGGAGCAGGAGGAGATGAATCGAGAACCCATTACGAGCGGAAAAAAGCGCCAAATACGTGCGCACTTATAATTTTTTCGAGCGCGTATACAACCGCTCGTATCATTAAACGATGGAGTAAGTAACATGGCGAAGATATCCGATGTGGTTAAACTGAAATCCGGCTATGCCAATTTCGTTGAGCTAAAAAGCGCCTTTGAAGCGGCCCAGGAAAACGCTGACCGCATGGCCATGTATCGCCCGACCAAGGCCCACCGCGTGGCGTTTGAGCACATTTGCCGGGGTCTCTATCAACCCAACGACAAGAAATTCTATTTGCTCAGCGGCTCCTACGGAACAGGTAAGTCGCACCTCTGTTTGATGGCGGCCAATGTGCTGAGCCGGTCCAGCGGTGACCCGGAAATTGCCGGGTTTTACGAAAACTACGCCAAGCTCGATCCGGAGAAGGCCAAACTGCTGAAAAATATACGCAAGGACGGTCAGTACCTGGTGGCGATCTGCGACTACCACTCGGGGCGTCACTTCGAGGATGTGGTCATGAAGGCCGTCTTCGATGCTTGCAAGGCCAAGGGGTTGGACGCCGGCGTGGAAACGGAGTTCGACGAGGCGGAACGTCAGCTGGCCGAGTGGGAAAAAAAGGGTGACAAAGGCGGTATACGCAATTTTTACATGGACTTCGGCAAGGCGCTCGAAGCAGTGGTTCCCGGACTCACTGTTGATCAGCTTCGCGCCGGGCTCAAAAACTACGATTCGGACGTGCTGGACAAATTCCGCACCGCGTTTAAGGAAATGATGGGTGGTGTTGAGTTTCAGGCTCGGTCCGGCAATCTGATTCCCATCATTCGGAAACTGGTTAAGAGCCAGGCATTCAAAGAGCGGTTCAAGGGGCTGGCCATATTCTTTGACGAATTTGGATTTATCCTGGAAAAAGCAGGCTACTCAAAGGACATCCTGCAGGGCTTCATGGAGACCATCTGCAAGAATGAGCCCAACGTTTTGTTCGTCGGATGTATTCACAAAGATTTCAAGTCCTACGCCGACCGGTTCAGCAAAGACGACGCAGCTGTCATGAGCGCCCGCATCACCCAGGTGGACCTGCTCAACGAAGGCATCGAGGAAATCATCGGGGCTATCGTCGAAACCGAAAAGGATAGCGTTGCCTGGAAGAAAGAGATTGCACCCAAGACGGGCATATTCGATCAGCTGTTGCCGCCAACCAAGTCCCTCGATTTGTTCCCGTGGATTGACGATGTGAACCGCATTCGTGAGCGTGTGCTGGAAGACATTTACGGCGTGCACCCCATGGCCCTGTCCTGTCTGTTGAACCTTTCCTCTGAAATCGGTTCGGATGCGCGTAGCACCTTTACCTTTTTCTCAGGTGATGTGGGCGGTGAAAAAGGGTCTTATGCGGACTTCATCGAAAATGCCGACATGACAGTTTCCGGCGGAAAACTGAACCTGTACACGGTGGACCAACTGTTCACGTTCTTTAGCAAGGAGTTGTCACAAAAAAATCCGGAGCTGGGGGACCGGCAGCGGCAGTTTGTCAATGGCTATTACGCCAGTTTGGATGCCCTGCGAAAAGCGACCGAAGGGGGCCTGTTTGGCTTTCAGGAAGATGAACGCATCCAGGTTCTCAGAACCATCCTGATTTATCAGCTGTGTCAGATCCCGGCCAGTCTGGAAAACATCCAGTTCGGGCTCTATTGCCTGAGCAACTCTGAAAAGAATCAAGTCAAAGGATTCCTAAAAGACCTGGTCAAAAACGGTGCGGTCTTTTTCCGGCAGCAGTCGAAGACCTACGAACTGGCAGCAAGCACCGGCGAGGACCCCTATGATCTGATTGAACGCTACGTCGCCGACCCCAAATTGCATCCATCGGACATGGTGACGGCTTTTCTGGAAGAGGCTGCCGGAAAGCACATCCCTGAATACGCCGAGGCTAAAGGCTACAACCTGCCTTTTGGTGAGGACAAACGCTTCCGAACCCGTTTTGTGCGGGCCAAGGACCTCGGGGATGCGCTTTGGGATGGAATCCGAACCGACTACACCGAGAGTCGCAACAAGCCAGGCAAAAGCTTTGAAGGCACCCTTGTCTATGTGCTTTGCGAGGATGACAGCGAGATCAACGTGGCTCGAAAGGCCGCCAAGGCCGTTGCTGATGACAATGTGGCCCTGGCTGTGCCCCATGCGCCGCAACCCTTTACAGAGACCCTGCTTAGAGTGAAAGCGTGCCGTCACTACCTGCCGCCCAACGAGGCGGAAAAGATCAGTGCCCAGACCGAGTCGCGGCTGCGGGACATTTTTGAAAATCCCGAAGATGGTTATCTGCCGACGTTGCAACGCGTTTACCGTGACATCGCGGAGGGCAGCGGGGCCTGTTGGTACTGGCAAGGAGGCAAAGTCCTGGTGGACAAGCCCAAACAGTCTCATAAACCGGCGGACATGTTGTGCGAGGAGTTGTTCAAGAAACGCTGCCGGATCAAACACCCGGACCTGAATTTCTGCCATGACGAAAAATGGCGCATGAGCAAAAACACTGCTTTGAAGCAGGCCGTAGGTGTTCTGCTAGGCGCGGAAAAGGTTTTTATTGACAACGGCAATCCTGACAATCACGGCGATAAACGGTATCTGGAAAAAGTCCTGCTGAGGGGTGCGGGTGCCCTAAAGAAGGCCGGATCAGAAGGTGTTGTGTCCTACTTCACGTGCGAAACCGATCCCGCCAAACTCAACGATGACTTTCCGGTTTTCAAGGAATTGTGTAATCGCCTGGCCAATCTTAATCCAGGGGAAGCGTTTTCGGTAGACGCGTTCCTGGATGAAGCTAAAGACGCACCCTACGGCGTTGGCGGCACGCCCCTGATCCTGTCCCTGGCACACGTCATTCGAGCCTATGGCGAGCGATTGATTGTATACAAAGACTCCACGCAGATGGTTGAGCAGCCGCTCAGGAGCTATGACGACCTGGTCAATATTGTATCGGATACTGCAGTCAAGACTGTGTTTGTCGTCCGTGACATTTCACAGGCCCAAATAACGCTTGTCGATCTGGTTGCAAAAGCCGTTGACGCGCCACCCTTGAAGCATGGCGAGACCCGGCCCCTCAACTCCGCCTTTGAAACACTTAAACAGTGGTGGAACAGCTTGCCGGCTGTTGCCAAAGTGATCGGCCTGTATGAGGAAGGCAGAAAGACACGCTTGAGCAGCCTCAAGAGCTTGATGGATGGGTTGACTGGCAGTGTGGACCGATTTGATTTCATGCTCGAACAGTTGCCTGCCGTGTACAGCGGCGGTCCGGTGGGCGACACCCTAACGGAAAAGGATGCCAAGAGCATCTGTAAGGCATTCGCCGAAGACGTGAGTCTTTTGAACTCCGGTGAACAGCTCGCTCAGAGGCTTGCGGCACAGGCAGTGTGTGAGATTTACGGTACCAAGGGGGACATGATCGAGTGCGAAAATGTGGTCAGCAAGTGGTACGCGGGATTGAATCCAAGCCAACGTGATCCACACAAGTGCGTTCACGAAGACGCGAAACAATTCCTCGTGCGCATGGCCGATCAGTCTGCCACCTTCAGCACAAAAATTGTCACGCTTCTGCCAAAGGATTACGGATTTGGTGCTGTAGCAGAGTGGACGTCGCTGCACATCAAGGACTACGCAGCCAAACTTAAACAGGCGAAAGCCGAGATCGACAAGGCCAAGCCGGTTGTCTACAAGCCTGCCGTTGATGAGGGTGTGCATGAAGTACGCGAGTCCCAACAGATGTATGTCGACCTTCCCAAAGGCGCTGCTCGATTGATCTACACCCTGAATGGAAGAGACCCCCGTCACTCGGACAAAGCTCAGAAAGCTGACAGCAAATTTGATCTCGTCAGCCTTCTGAAAGACCGGCCCAATGTGAAAATCAAAATGCGAGCCATGGATCAGGACGGCAATGCCAGCGACGTTGTCAGTGTTGAGTTGGTGAGCAAGGAACGTAAATACGACATACAGGTAGAGTCGGACATATTTGGCGAAAAAGAAGCGACGTTTAAGTGTCCCAACGACACTGAAGGATTGGTGGCTGTCCTCCGATCTGTTCTCAACTATGGGGTGAAGCGAAAACTGCTGAACAAGGACAGCGCCAAAAAAATCGAGGCGCTTTTGGGTGAATTGAACAAGGCCAATTAAGACCTGGAGTGTGACCGTGGATGACACAAAGCAAATATCAGTCAGCTATATCGGAGAATTGACTCACACTCCGCCCGAAGATGTTTTTTTGGTGGAGCGCGATGAGGACTATGTGCGCGCCTGCCGGGAACTGTCCGCCCCAGATGCGTCTACATCGGGATTGAAAGTGTGGGTGCGTTCAAAGAACCATTTTGCCTGGCTGATGGATTTTGCTGAACAGATTGGTTGTCCAGCCTTTTTCGGTGAAAAAACGCCTCGCCTGGTACTTGCGGAAAAGTGGAATGTCGTTCTGCCTGACTGGTTGACGGATGCGGAGGTTCTTGACCAGGGACTGTTGAATATAGATGTAAAGCCCCAGGCAGGACAGACGAGCTTCAGCAATCGATTGCTAACACACTTCCTGGGCTCAGCTTTCGAAGAGGATGCTTTTAACGCGAACGACCTCGTGGATGTGATCAAAGCGCTTGTCAGCACCGATGCGAAAGCCGCCTTCAAAGAATACCCCGTACTGCATCGTGCCCTGGAATCAAAATGTGAAACGTGGGCGCAGCGCAGTAAGGAAGCATGGGTGAAGAATCTGTGTTCCCGCATTTTTGAAAACACCGACGACCTATGGCAGTGGCTCAGTTTGTGGGCCTGTTTGCACGGCTACCCGGAAAAGCTGTTGGAATATGTTTTAGCTTTTGAGCAGGTTCTGTTCGTTCGGAACATCCCTGTTGAGGCGGTTTACGATTTACCCCTGGAGCCTACGGCCAGGGAACAGATACTGACACAAATTGAGCTGTTGTTTGAAGAAATCCAGAGTCAAGTCACCTCCGGTGATGAATTCCGAAAGGTATTGGGATGGACCTCCGGTCGGCTCTTTCAGGAGTATCACTTAATTTCTAAGATGCTAGGGAGCCGTCAATTTTCTCCCACCATTGAGGATGTTCAACAAGTACAGGCCAAGTTTAGGCATTGCCCGGGTGTGAGTGAAAGCAGCCTGAACTCACTCCGACACTGCATTGCACCTTCCCGACCAAGGCTAATCGGTCCGGATGAAAAATGGGACAGCGCGGAGTGGATAAGATGGACCACAGAGGAATACACACCGTACCGCACCTGGCAAATTTACAACAAACAATATGACGCGGAATTGGAACACTCAGTTGCTCGCTTTTCCGACTGGTTTATAGAGGAATACACCGCCATTCACAAAGATCCGAATCTCAGCCTGGCCCACTGTCTGGCGGACATTTCTTCAAGCGGATCGGAAAATCAGTTGTCGATCATCCTTCTTGTTGACAGTCTGCCGCTGGAATTTGCAGGTATTCTGGACAGTGCGCTCCGTAACGTCGGGTACAGCCGCCATGACTTACGGTATCGTTTCGCAGCGTTGCCGACCATTACAGAATACAACAAGCCGGTCCTGGTGAGCGGGCAGTGGCAACATGGCCCGGGAAATTACGAAGCCATCCTCAAGGCGCGCGCCAAGGCCGACTGGAACAACACAAAGGTCGTTTATCTTAACAATTTGAAGTCGTTATCCGAACTGCAGGCACCGCAGGAGTCTGCCGTTGTCCTTTTGAATTTCTTGGACGGGGACGAGCTGCTCCACTCCGACGTGGAATCAAAAGGCACATCGTACGATGAAGAGCTGCATCGGTTATTTACGCGCATGGCAGCATCTGTGGACAGAATCTCAAAAGAGTGGGCTGGGGCAAGGGAGCGTGTCAGCGTCTATGTGGTGACGGATCACGGTGCCTGCCGAATATTGGAGGAGGAAAAACAATCTTTCGATTCTTCGGTCATCAGCAAGTTGTTCCCCGATGAAAAACATCGTTTCGCCGCGCTGGATGAGAAACAAGTGGATGACATCCCCGATAACCTCTGGGAATTGGGGTATAAATTTAAACAACCCTATGTGCCGGACAGAAGAATATTTTTCTTGCCCAGAGGACACAACACGGTAAGACAGTCCGGCAGAGCAAAGGGCTTTTTGCACGGTGGAGTGACGCCGGAAGAAGTTGTGGTTCCCACTGCTTTGTACAAGCTAGTGAAAGCTGCCTGGAAAGCTCCCGCTGCGCGCTTCCTGGATTTGGATTTAATACGGAAAACAGGCAGGGCCAAGTTTTACATCCAACGTGTCGTTACGATTAAAATTGAAATACAAAATCCGAATACAGTGGACATCCGCGTTCTCCGGGCTAGTGTAGCCTCCCCTGAAACCGATCTCAAGAGCTGTGAGGTCGGGGTCATACCGGCCGGGTCCGTGAAAACGATCCAGATGAGCTGTTATTTTAAAAAGGTTGCTTTGGGAGAAAAGAATCTTGAAATTGAATTCGTATATGAAATTTCTGGTGAACAGCACACCTTTGTAAAGACGTTAGAATGTGAATTCAAATCAGCCACGGCTGGCGGGTTCAGTTTAAGAGATCTTTGATGGAGGAAAAAAAATATTATGAAGTCATTTGAGAGTAAAGCAAAGGACTTTTACGGAGAGGTCGTTATCAATAAAGGCCTTATGAGTAAAGCTGGATTTGGAGCCAGAGCTGTTCCAGTATATGTTGGGGAATGGATTATAAGCCAGTTCATCAAGGAAGGAGATATAACAGATGATGGTCGTCAGGAAATAGTGGACATTGTATCAAAATACTTGCCTCAGAAAGCCGATAAAAATACAATCTTAAATAGACTGAGGGAACAGGAAGAAGTCAAGATTCTTGACGATTATCGGGTGAACGTCAATATTGAATACAATACCCATGAGTTATCAATTCCGATATTGGACAGAAATAAAGAAATGGTACAAAAGTCTATTGTGGATGACAATCCGATGTTGCTTAAAACAGGTATGTGGGGTGTGGGTACTATGCGATATGTGCCACCAGATGGTGAAGATGTTAAAAAAGGTCAGATATGGTTAGTTGATTTTAAACCATTTCAGACACCTGGTGTCGACCTCGACTATTTTCGTGGTTGCAGAAAACATTTTACATTGGAGGAATGGATAGATTTGTTGGTTTCCAGTTGTCAGGTTAATCCAAGTTTTATAAATCGCTCACAAAAACTGATACTTTTGAGTCGAATCATTCCTCTTGTTCAGCCACGAGTAAACATTGCAGAATTAGCACCAAAAGGAACCGGAAAATCTTTTGTATTTGATAATATCAGTCGATATGCTGCAGTCATTCCAGGTGGGAAGTTAACAGCGCCTTCGTTATTCTTTAATAGGAGCAGTAAGCAAATCGGATTGATACCTCGGTATGATGTGGTTGTGGTTGATGAAGTTCAAAAAATTCATACTGATGCGGCTGGCGAAGCCATGGCAGGATTAAAAATGTATATGGAAAGTGGTCGTTACAGGAGAATAACAGGTGATATGGGCACGTCTGAATGTGGATTTGTTATGCTAGGGAACATAACATTGGATTCAAAACGAAAACCACTTTACGAAAGTAACGGGATATTTAGAGAATTACCTCCAGAATTGCAGGAATCAGCCTTTGTTGATAGGCTTCAAGGATTAATTGAAGGCTGGTTTATGCCAAGAATCTCAAGAGAAACACCTTCAAAAAGTCTTGGATTTAAAGGAGACTTTTTTAGTGAGGTCCTTCATGAGTTGCGTAGCGATTTACAGTATGCTGATTATGTTTCTCAATCCATGCGTTTACCCGATTGTGATGATATGCGTGACAATAAAGCTATCGCAAGAATTGCCGAGGGATATCTAAAGTTGTTATATCCAGATTTACAACTGAGTGAAGAAGATTTTATACTTAATTGTGTAAATCCTGCGGTACGAATGAGGCAACAAATTCGCGATGAACTGTCGAAACTTGATCAAGAATATAAATGGACGACAATTAAAAGTGAGATTCCTGATAAATCTCAAAAAAACCATCCTCCAACAATGCCAGAGTTAGTTCCGATTTCAAATAACTATACTCCAAAGGATGATAAATCTACTGATGATGTAAATAGTTCGGTACCGATTGAAATAGATCGAAAAGAGGAAGAAATTGAAGAAATCCGTAATATTATTGCTGAAGGTGAGGGTAAAAATATTGAATTTAAAGCTTCAATAAGGTGGGATTATAAACAGGATAAAGTAAATAAAGATCTTGGATATGATGTTTCCAAAACCATTGCTGCATTTGCTAATACAGAAGGAGGGACATTATTAATAGGAGTAGATGATAATGGGGGAGTCTTAGGTTTAAGTAATGATTATAAAACACTCGGTCGAAAAAAAAATATTGATGGGTTTCTCCTTTATCTTGATGATGTTATTAGCCAATATCTAGGACGACTAATGAGTGCTTATTATAAAGCAAATGTGGTGATGATTGATGAAAAAGAAATTTGTCGCGTCGATGTCATAGAAAGCCCAAGGCCGGTATATGTGAACGAGAATGATTTCTTTATTAGGTCCTCTGCTTCTTCAAGGAAATTAACTACTAAGGAAGTTAATGAGTATATAAAACAACATTATTAAGGTTTCTTTCTGAGATAATTGTATGATTAAAATAATTAAACAGCTATTAAACACTATACTCTCAATGGCCAATCGATTAATATATACTAAAATTTCAATTGGAATATAGAAATAATCAACAATTATTAATATTTATCCTTTCTAAAATTCGACCCCAAAAAACACCAAAATAACCTGATATTAATTAAATTCCAATAAAATATCAAAACACACTACTTACTCTATCATATTAGTAAAACTAAGTAATTCAATCATGATATACTGATTGCCGTAATAAAAAACTATACAAAAAATGGTTACATTTTGGTGACATTTTGCAAAATCCAAAAAAATAGCCCCGGAATAACCGGGGCTAAGTCTTTGTTTTTTCTTGGTGGCGCCTCCCAGAATCGAACTGGGGACACACGGATTTTCAGTCCGTTGCTCTACCGACTGAGCTAAAGCGCCCCAAAATTTGTTAAATATAATAAATTTACATTAATCAGTCAAGCTAAAACTTACTTTTTTTCATTCGATTCTTAATTACCTGTTTTAACGGAGAAGGGAATATGGAGGATGGAGGAAAGGAGAAGGGACAGAAAAAAGACTAAAGACAAAAGACTAAAGACTAAAAATTCAAGAGGCAAGAAACAAGAACTTGAGAGCTTTAGAGCGAAAGAAGGTTGGCGTGCAGAAACCAGAGACCAGAGGTCAGAGAAGACCGCGGACCGCGGACGGCAGACCGCGTGGTGCGTATCGACTCTATGACTCAAAGACTCTACGACCCTAAGACTAAAAAAATAAAGATAAAAGATAAAGGATAAAAGATAAAACGATAGAACTTTTCCCTTCTCCATTCTCCTTTTTTCCATTCTCCATTTTTTTCCTGTCCTTCGTGTTTTATAATAAAAAAAATTTTTATAAAGAAAACCACTTATTCAGCTTTATCAAAAACACATCATGCGGATAAATGTCAAACAGATCCCGCATATCATTCCGGAAAGAAAAATTACCATCCTCTCTATAATCCGTCCTCCCCTGGGACCAGACCAGAAATAACGTCGACCCCGGCGTATACTCCCAGCGGATCACCAGATTGGAGCGGAACTGACGAAAATTAAAATCCGGACTTTCAACTGCATAATCCGTCTCCTGATCACTGTCCTCATCTATGTAATAGGTACTG